>TARA_R110002033_G_scaffold358_8_pt1 | contig 47628 bp, 43 predicted proteins | sample TARA_R110002033 | Tara Oceans TARA_R110002033 (sample SAMEA4397051) | marine metagenome | biome: Polar Biome; feature: [SRF] surface water layer (ENVO:00010504); material: water (ENVO:00002006), including particulate matter (ENVO:01000060) such as... | depth 5 m
CTTGTCTTTATAGATTACTGTAAAAATCGATAATATCACCTTCTACTACATCAACAATTGCTTTTTTAATAGCATTTGTTTTACCATGTTGTACACCAGTTTTTGTATATCTGGATTTTCTTGATGGACCGTAATTCATTGTACGAACCTTCTTCACAGAAACACCATAAGTAGCTTCAACTGCATCTTTAATCTGCAACTTATTAGCCTTAGGGTTAACTACGAATCCATAACGGTTATTCAACTCGCTATCAGCAGTCATTTTCTCCGTTATAATTGGTTTTATTAACACACTCATGATATTATTGTTTATTTAAATTCGATTCAATCCCCTCTAAAGAGCTCTCTAACAATACCACACTATTAGCATGAAGAATTTTGTAAGTACTTAATTCTGAGTTAGTTATAACTTCTGAGCCTTTAAAATTACGCGAAGACAAATATACACCTTTATTTGAATCACCCAACACTATTAAAGACTTTTTATTTTCAAGACCTAAGGTCTTCAAAACTTCGATAAAATCTTTAGTTTTTGGAGTATCAAAATCGAAGTCTTCAACTACTAAAATTGCATTTTCTTTTGTCTTCAAAGACAATGCAGATTTTCTTGCTAAACGCTTCAAGTTTTTATTTAACTTCTGAGTATAATCCTTAGGTCTAGGTCCAAATATTCTACCACCACCTCTAAAGATTGGCGATTTAATACTACCTGCTCTTGCAGTACCCGTACCTTTTTGTTTTTTAATCTTTCTAGTACTACCAGCGATCTCAGCTCTTTCTTTAGCTTTGTGCGTTCCTTGTCTTTGATGAGCTAAATATTGCTTAACATCTAAGTAAACTGCGTGATCATTAGGCTCTATAGCGAAAACATCATCAGAAAGGTTTGCCTTTCTACCTGTGTCTTTTCCTTTAATATCTAAAACTGCTATTTTCATTACATCTACCTTTGTATAGTTACATAAGCATTCTTATGGCCCGGAACACAACCTTTTACTACTAAAAGATTCTTCTCTGGAACTACTTTTAAAACCCTAAGGTTCTGAACCGTTACACGATCAGTACCCATTCTACCAGCCATCTTCATACCCTTGAATACTCTTGCTGGATATGATGCAGCACCAATAGAACCAGGAGCTCTAAGTCTGTTATGCTGACCGTGAGTTGCTTGACCAACCCCTGCAAAACCGTGACGTTTAACAACACCTTGAAAACCTTTACCCTTAGATGTACCAATAACATCTACGAATTGACCTTCAGTAAAAACATCTACACCTACGGTGTCACCTAATTTAAAATCACCTTCAAAATCTTGGAACTCAACGACCTTTTTCTTAGGAGAAGCACCTGCTTTTTTAAAATGGCCTAATTCAGCCTTATTAGCACGAGTTTCTGCCTTGTCATCGAAACCAAGTTGAAGGGCACTATACCCGTCGACCTCTTCGGTTCTGACTTGGGTAACTACACATGGTCCAGCTTGTATAACGGTACATGGAATGTTCTTTCCATTCTCGTCAAAAATACTGGTCATGCCTACTTTCTTTCCTATTAACCCAGACATACTTATTTATATTAATTATTACTTATTAAATTCTATACAAAAAAATAGGGTCAAAATAATTTAACCCTAAATTATTTTTTCCGTTTTTCCCTCGCACGCAGCTTAGGACATGTAGTCTAGCCCATAAATGAGCTAGACAATTAATTACACCTTAATCTCTACTTCTACACCACTTGGAAGCTCTAGCTTCATAAGTGCATCAATAGTTTTAGATGAAGAGCTATAGATATCCAATAATCTCTTATAAGAACTTAATTGGAACTGCTCTCTTGATTTTTTATTCACGTGAGGTGAACGCAAAACTGTAAATATCTTTTTATGCGTAGGTAAAGGAATTGGTCCTGTTACAACAGCACCGGTAGTCTTTACCGTTTTTACAATCTTTTCAGCAGATTTATCCACTAAATTGTGATCGTAAGATTTTAGTTTTATTCTAATTTTCTGACTCATGTCCTAAATTTATGCTGTTATACCTTTTGCTGCCTTAATAACTTCCTCTGAAATATTAGAAGGAGTTTCTGCATAGTGTGAAAATTCCATTGTTGAAGTAGCACGTCCTGAAGATAAAGTTCTAAGAGATGTTACATATCCGAACATTTCAGATAATGGAACAGTACCTTTAACAACTTTGGCACCAGCTCTATCACTCATATCACCAATAGTACCCCTACGTCTATTTAAATCTCCCACGATATCACCCATGTTTTCTTCTGGTGTGATAACTTCCAATTTCATAATCGGCTCCATGATAACGGCACCAGCAGCTTTACCAGCAGCTTTATACCCCATTTTTGCAGCTAATTCAAAAGAAAGTGCATCAGAATCCACAGCGTGGAAAGATCCATCCTTAAGTACAACTTTCATTGTATCCATTTCATATCCAGCCAACGGTCCGTTTTGCATAGCAACATTGAAACCTTTTTCTACAGATGGAATGAATTCCTTTGGTATACGACCACCTTTTATCTCATCAACAAACTGAAGACCTTCTCCTTTGAAATCCTCATCAGCAGGACCCATCTCAAATACAATATCACCAAATTTACCACGACCACCAGATTGCTTTTTATAAGTTTCTCTGTGAGATGCCGTTTTAGTTAATGCTTCTTTGTATTCTACTTGTGGTTCACCTTGGTTTACTTCAACCTTGAACTCTCTTCTTAAACGGTCAACAATAATATCTAAGTGAAGCTCACCCATACCAGATATAATTGTTTGCCCTGAAGCTTCATCAGTTTTCACCTGGAAAGTTGGATCCTCTTCAGCTAATTTAGCCAAAGCCATACCTAACTTATCAACGTCTGCCTTAGTTTTAGGCTCAACAGCAATACCAATAACTGGCTCAGGGAAATCCATGCTCTCCAATACAATTGGATGCTTTTCATCAGACATGGTGTCACCAGTCTTAATATCCTTGAAACCTACAGCCGCACCAATATCACCCGCTTCGATATAATCAATAGCATTTTGTTTATTAGAGTGCATTTGATAAATACGTGAAATACGTTCCTTTTTACCTGAACGGTTATTCAATATATAAGAACCAGCATCTAAACGACCAGAGTAAGTTCTAAAAAATGCCAATCTTCCAACAAAAGGATCAGTAGCAATTTTAAAAGCCAAAGCCGCAAAAGGCTCTTTTACACTAGGCTTACGTTTTTCAACCTCACCCGTATCAGGGTTAGTTCCCTCAATCGCCTCTTTATCTACAGGCGAAGGTAAATATCTACATACAGCATCCAATAAAAACTGAACACCCTTATTCTTAAATGAAGAACCACAAATCATTGGAATGATTGCACGATCCATAACAGCAGCTCTTAAAGCAGCATGCACTTCATCTTCAGTGATAGAATCTTCATCTTCGAAGAATTTCTCCATCAACTCCTCATCATATTCTGCAACAGCTTCAATTAAGGCAGCTCTATACTCCTTAACTTCGGCTTTCATATCCTCAGGAATGTCAATTACATCAAAAGTAGCACCAAAACCTTCTTCGTGCCATGTAATTGCTCTGTTCTTAGCTAAATCAACTATACCTCTAAAATCAGCTTCGTCACCGATAGGAAGTACAATTGGAACTGCATTAGAACCCAACATTTCCTTAACCTGCTTACAAACCATAAGGAAGTTAGAACCTTGACGGTCCATCTTGTTCACAAAACCAATTCTTGGAACCTTATAGTTATCAGCCAATCTCCAGTTAGTTTCTGATTGAGGCTCAACACCATCAACAGCACTAAACAAGAAAACCAAACCATCCAAAACACGTAATGACCTGTTTACCTCTACAGTAAAATCAACGTGCCCCGGTGTATCTATTATATTAAAATGATAATCCTTAGTATTATCAAGCTCCTTTGCATTCTCTAAAGGAAACTTCCAAGTACAAGTAGTAGCAGCAGAAGTAATAGTAATACCTCTTTCCTGCTCTTGCTCCATCCAGTCCATAGTAGCAGCACCATCATGAACTTCACCTATTTTATGACTAACACCCGTATAAAAAAGAATACGCTCTGTTGTCGTAGTTTTACCAGCATCAATGTGCGCAGCAATACCTATATTTCTTGTAAATTTTAAATCTCTTGCCATTTCTATTTAGAATCTAAAGTGCGAAAATGCTTTGTTAGCCTCAGCCATCTTGTGCGTATCGACTCTTTTCTTAACAGCTGCTCCTTCTTCTTTTGCTGCTGCTAAAATTTCTCCAGCCAATTTTTGAGCCATCCCTTTCTCATTACGCTTTCTTGCATAACTAATCAACCACTTCATAGCTGTTGATATTTTTCTGTCCGGTCTGATTTGCATTGGAATTTGAAATGTTGCACCACCAACTCTTCTACTTCTAACTTCAACGTGAGGCATAACATTACTCAATGCATCCTTCCAAAGCTCTAAAGCTGTTTTTTCTTCATCAGTTTTTTTAGCATCTACGATATCTATTGCATCGTAAAAAACACCAAAAGCAACTGATTTTTTACCATCCCACATCATCATATTGACGAAACGTGTCACCAATTGATCATTAAATCTTGGATCCGGTAAAAGTGGTCTTTTCTTTGCCTGTCTTTTTCTCATTACTTCCTTTTAAACAAGTTTAATTAATTTTTAGGGCGTTTAGCACCATATTTAGATCTACGTTGTGTTCTACCGGCCACACCTGCTGTGTCCAATGCACCACGTACAATATGATACCTAACTCCTGGTAAATCTTTAACTCTTCCGCCTCTTACTAATACTATCGAGTGCTCTTGTAAATTGTGACCCTCTCCTGGAATGTAAGCATTCACTTCCTTACCATTGGTTAACCTAACCCTTGCTACTTTTCTCATAGCTGAATTTGGCTTCTTAGGTGTGGTAGTATAAACACGTGTACAAACACCCCTTCTTTGAGGACACGAATCCAAAGCAGCCGATTTACTCTTCTTAGTAATCGTCTCTCTTCCTATTCGTACTAATTGTGATATTGTTGGCATACTATAATGATATATAAAAAATTACCCCTACTTTAAGGGTCGGCAAATGTAGTAATATTTAAGTAAAATTCAAACCAAGTTACATTTATTTTCATTTTTTTTTAATTCTCCTCGTTTTACCGTAAAAATCATACTTGTTAAAACATCATTAACGATTTGTAAAATCAACAAATCCCCATACGTTTTTTGAGTTGAATTAAATGCAGGTTTTTTAGACAAATATTGAAGAATTATGAATATGACAAAAAAAACGGTGTTGAATTATATAACTTTAAATATGGATCGTGTTTAATCTGTAACTCCCAATTTTATCACGAGTTCTTAAAATTTTATTAAAATTATCTTGCATTATTAACACATTATTGTGAAGTTTGTCGCTAGCTAATTCAAATAATTTAAAAATGAGAACAAAACTAAATGGATTGTTAACGCTACTTTTAGCGTTAGTTGTGCATATTTCTTTTGCACAGCAAAAAACAGTATCCGGTACGGTTACTGATCAGGGAGGGCTTCCTTTGCCCGGGGTTAACATTGTAGTTGAAGGTACCACTACAGGTACTCAAACAGATTTTGATGGTAACTATTCCATTATGGCCGCACAAGGCGAAACATTATTATTTACTTACATCGGTCAGAAAGCCGTAAGAAAATCGGTCGGTGCCGGTAGTACGGTAAGTGTGCAAATGGAAGAAGATGCACAAGCACTGGAAGAAGTGGTTGTAACCGCTCAAGGTATTAAGCGTGAGAAGAAAGCTTTAGGTTTCGCAGTATCATCTGTAGACGAAAAAGATTTAGAATCTCGTTCAGAAGGTGATGTTGCCCGTGTATTATCTGGTAAAGCCTCTGGTGTTCAGATTACTGCCGCTGGTGGTATGTCTGGTTCTGCAACAAACGTTGTTGTTAGGGGTTTAAGTTCCTTTAGTGGAAGTAACCAAGCTCTTTTCGTTGTTGATGGTGTACCATTTAGTAGTGATACTAATGCACAAGACACAAACGGTGGAGGTTCTAACTTCTTAACTGGTAACACTGGTTCTTCTAGATTTTTAGATTTAGATCCAAACAACATCGCAAAAATTGAAGTATTAAAAGGTCTTGCAGCTGCAACTCTTTATGGTTCTCAAGGTAAAAACGGTGTTATTCTTATTACTACAAAAGCAGGTTCTTCTGTAGGTGGAAAGAAAAAAACAGAAATAACTGTTAATCAATCTTACTTCGTTAATGAATTTGCTTCATTACCTGATTATCAAGATGAATATGGTAATGGTTTTGACCAAGCTTTTGGATGGTTCTTTAGTAACTGGGGTCCTAGCTTTGAAGAAAGCGGTCTTTCTGGTTGGGGAAGACAAGCTTCAATTGATGCAAATGGTACTCTAGAACATCCTTATAGCACTACAGCAGTAGCAGCTACAAGAGAAGCATTTCCTGAATTTCAGGGTGCAAGATATGACTGGAAACCTTACAACTCAGTTGAAAATTATTTTAAGCCAGGTTCAGTAAGTTCTACTTCTGTTAACATAAACGGTGCTTCTGAAGATGGTAACACTACTTTCAATGCTAACTTCGGTTATTTAGATGACGAATCTTTTATTCCAGGAAACGGTTTAACAAGAGCTAACGTATCTATAGGTGGTAGATCTAAATTATCAAATAGATTTACGGTATCTGGAGCAATGAACTACTCTAGAACTGATTATAGCTCACCTCCAATTGCAGCTAGTGAAGGTAACGGTACTACTGGACTTTCAATTTTCGGTAACATCTACTTTACACCAAGAAGTGTTGATTTATTAGGTTTACCTTACCAGAATCCAATTGACGGTTCTAGTGTTTACTATAGAAATGGTAATGATATAATAAACCCTCGTTGGACTGCAAACAATGCTAAGTACTCTCAATTGACTACTCGTGTATTCTGGAATGCAGCAATGCAATATGACATTAATGACAATCTTAATGTTACTTATAGAGCTGGTTTAGATTATTACAATGAAAGAAACGAACAATACTCTAACAAGGGTGGTGTAGAATTTACAAGTGCCATATTCGGTTTCTTAAATACATATGATAACAATAATACTATCTGGGATCACTATTTAGCCTTAAACGGTAATTATGATTTATCAGAAAAATTAGGTATGACATTTAACGTAGGTGCTACTTCTAGATCTACATCATTTGATCAGCAAGGTGTTGCTAGTACAGGTCAGATTGTATTTGATATACAAAGACACTTTAACTACGCTAACCAATCTCCAATTCAGTATTCTGAGACAAGAAACATTGCAGGTCTATTAGGTCAAGTTACTTTAGATTATGACAACATGTTATTCTTAACTGCATCTACTAGAACGGATTGGGTTTCTAACCTTATTACAGAGAACAATAGCCAAACATACCCAAGTGCAAGTGCATCTTTCTTGCCAACTGCTGCTTGGCCTGGACTTAAATCTCAAAATGGACTAAACTTCTTAAAGTTAAGAGCTGGTTTAGGACAATCTGCAACATTCCCAACAGCTTACCCAACAGTAAGTGTTGTTGAACAAAATACGCAGGTTTATGGTGATGATGGTGGTGTAACAACTAATCAAGTTGCCGGATTTAAAGCAAATCCAGATTTAAAGCCAGAATTACTTTCTGAATTTGAAGTTGGTTTCGAATCTAAATTCATTGACAATAGAGTTTCTTTAGATTTCACTTATTTTGATAGAACTACAAAAGATCTTATCGTAAGAGAGCCTCTTTCTCCTTCAACTGGTTTTACTTTCACACAAAGTAATGTTGGTAAAATAGAAGGTGATGGTATTGAAATTGATTTAGGAATTGATTGGTTTAGAAGCGATTCTTCAAGTGGATTTAACTGGAATTCAAGAGCAAACTTTACTAAAAACAAATTTACTGTTACAGAGCAAGAACAAGATATCATTATTTATGCTGGTAGTTCTACATTATCTGTTGGTGGTAACGCCGCTATAAAAGGTGAGCAATTAGGTGTAATTGTAGGTGATGCAATTGCTAGAGATGCTGATGGTAATTTCTTAGTTGATGATGGTGGTGATTATGTTACTACAGAAGTTGATGCTAATGGAAATGTTCCAATTATCGGTAATCCAAACCCTGACTTTGTAATGAACGTAATTAACTCTTTTTCTTATAAAAATTGGAATTTAGGTTTTCAGATTAGTCATATAAAAGGTGGTGATATTGTTTCTAACACTATTGGTACTTTGTTAGGTAGAGGTTTAATTACCGAAACTTTAGATAGAGAGAATACGTATATTCTTCCAGGAGTTTCTCAAAGTACTGGTGAAGTAAACAATAAGCAGATCAACAACTCTACTTACTACTTCAACAATATTTTATTCGGACCAACAGAATTGAAAGTTTATGATGCTTCTGTAGTTCGTTTACAAGAACTTTCTTTAGGCTATACTTTCCCTGCTAAGTCATTAGAAAGAACTCCTTTTGGATCTTTGACAATTACTGCTCAAGGTTTCAACTTGTGGTATGATGCTTACAATACACCTAAAGGTGCAAACTTTGATCCTAACATTCAAGGTGCTGGTGTTGGTAACTCTCAAGGTTTTGACTTTTTAAATGGTCCTAGTTCTAGAAGATATGGACTTAGTATTAAAGCAACCTTTTAAAAATTGCTAATCTTAATTAATAGAAATATTATGAAAAAAATAATTAAATATATAACCGTTGTTTTTACCGCAGGAGTGCTATTAAACTCTTGTGAAACAACAGACCTAGATCTTAGGACTAGCCCTAATGATTTGGCAGCAGATCAAGCAGATCCAAATTTGCTATTGAATTCTATTCAGTTAGCTTATGTAGCCAACATGTACGAATTAAATGATATTGGTTCTGAGTTAACAAGAATTGATTACATGCTTGGACGTAACTACTTTAACACCTACCCAGGTAACACATTAGATGATGTTTGGGAGCGTCTTTACAGTAGTACAGATGGTAATGGTGATGTTTTCACCTCAGATGTTGATTTAGGAATTTTTCCTAACGTAGCAAACCTTCAAGTTATTGACGAAGGAACTGATACTGATTTCACTTTCCATATAGCTGTTGGTCAAACTCTAAAAGCACATATGCTTTTATTACTTACAGATTATCTTGGAAAGGCAACTTTGAGCGAAGCTGGTAACCCTGTAGATTTTCCTGCTCCATTATTAGATGATGGTCAAGCGGTTTACACAGGAGCATTAGCTTTATTAGATGAGGCTGAAGCATTATTTGCTGCAGGTCCTGCCGATCAAGGTGCAACAGATTTTTTCTACGGTGGAGACACTGATCAATGGATTAAATTAATTAATACAATTAAATTAAAAGCTGCCGTAACTACTGGTGACGTTAGCACATTTAATTCTATTATCGCATCTGGTGATTATATTGCTGACTCTAGTGATGATTTCCAATTCCAATATGGAGCTAGAGATTTACAGCCAGATACACGTCACCCAGATTACCAAGATGATTACACTCCAAGTGGTGCTAACATCTACCAATCAAACTGGTTGATGAATAACATGTTAGTAAAGAATGACCCTAGAATTAGATATTATTTCTATCGTCAAGTTGATGCTACACCAGGTGCTGCAGGAGAACCAGCAAGTGAAGAAGACTTAGCGTGTTCTTTAGCAGTTGCTCCAGCTCATTATGATGGATTTGTTTATTGTTCAGTTCCTAATGGATACTGGGGAAGATCTCATGGAAACAATGAAGGTACTCCTCCAGATGGCTTCCTTAGAACAGCTGTAGGTGTTTATCCAGCTGCAGGTCGTTTTGATGACAATAGCTTTGGTGGTGTTGGTCTTGGCCTAGGTGGCGGAGGTGCAGGTATCGAACCTATCATCTTAGCTTCATATGTTGATTTCTGGCAAGCTGAATTAGCAAGCTCTCCTGCTGCTAAAGCTGCATTTTTAGAGTCGGCAATGACAAAGTCAATAGAAAAAGTACAAGGTTTTGGATCTTTAGATGGTACTGCTGATACTTCTTTTGCTCCTTCTGATGCTGAAGTAACAACATACATTGATGGTATTGTTGCTGATTATTTAGCTGCTTCTGGTGATGATCAAACAAACATTTTGTCTGAACAATATTGGATCGCACTTTACGGTGGTGGTGTTGAAGCATTTAACTACTACAGAAGAACAGGTTTCCCTACAACTTTGGCACCTAACTGGGAATTAAACCCAGGGTCTTTTCCAAGATCATTCTTGTATCCTCAAACAGAGGTTATTACAAACTCGAATGTTTCTCAGAAATCTGATTTATCAACTCAAGTATTTTGGGATACTAATCCAGCCGGACCAGCTTTCCCATCTGCTAACTAAAAATTAAGAAAATGAAAATAAACAATAAAATACTAGGCGCTATAATCGGTGTTTCTTCTCTACTAATAACATCATGTGATGATGATGGAGGTAAAGTAATTGACGAAGTATTTGCTGAAACTACCAGAGGTGCCGTTTTAAGAACAATTGAATCTGGCGGAGTATTTGACCGTTTCGATACATCTACTTCTTTTGGCTTCACCTTTGAAGAGCAAGATTACGAAGATGGAGATTTGTTAGAAAAAGTTGATCTATATATTAGCTTTGAAGACAATACAACAGGTAACGGTGATTCCACAGTTGATGAAATCTTAATAGAAACATTTCTTCCTTCTGATTTTACAGATGGTGAATTTGGTTTACCAAGAGCAAGCTATGAGACTACTTTAGCTAATGCTTTATCTTTATTAGGTTTAGTTGAAGGAGAGTTCGACGGTGGTGATGCAATTCAATATCGTTTGATCTTAACATTAACAGATGGTAGAACCTTTACTAATGATGATAGTACAGGTACTATTACAGGATCATTCTTTAATGCACCGTATTTCTACGGTCCAGTTATTAAATGTATCCCTCCAGCACCAGTACCAGGTGAGTATACTATTGACTTAGTTGATAGTTATGGTGACGGATGGAATGGTGCATCTATTGATGTTGTTATCGATGGTGAAGCATCTTCATATACAATTCCAGATGGTAGTGCAGGTACACTTACTTTCACGGTACCAGAAGGAGCTACAGAATTTACATTAGAATTTGTTTCTGGTGCTTTTGATTCTGAAGTAACTTATGAAATTACTGCTCCAACAGGTGAAACTGCAATATCTGATGGACCAAGTCCGGCAGTTGGACCTATTACATTGAATATCTGTAACGGGTAGTCATCGTAATTCATAAATTAATCAATAGCTGCCCTCTTAACTTAGGGCAGCTATTTTGTTTAAACTAATTCTTAACACGCCCCCCGATATGCTACATCTTTTCAACATAAATGGAGATTCAAGATTGATAATTGTAATAATACTTGTATCAATTACCCTATCATGTTCTAATCAAAAAAAAGATTCTTCAGAACAAATAGCATATAATCAAACTACAAATACCAAAATCTTCGAAAGCATTTCAAGTGAAATTAGTAACATCACATTCAGTAATAATCTAAAAGAAAATGTAGAAACCTATGATAATGTTTTCAATTTTGACTACTTCTACAACGGTGCCGGAGTTGGTATTGAAGACATTAACAATGATGGACTACTTGATATTATCTTTTCAGGAAACCAAGTTGAAAATAAATTATATTTAAACAAAGGTGATTTTAAATTTGAAGATATTTCTAAATCCTCAGGTATTAATACTGGAAAAAAATGGAGTAATGGTGTAACCTTCGTTGATATTAATAATGACGGTTGGCAAGACATCTACATCTCTCAAGGCGGACCTAATAATAGAAGTAACAGAAACAATCTTCTATTCATCAATAATAAAGATTTAACTTTTACAGAAAAAGCACAAGAATTAGGATTAGATGATCCAGGTATATCCACACAATCCGCTTTTTTTGATTATGACAAAGACGGCGATTTAGATTGTGTTGTAATGAATGAAAATGAATTATACGGTTTAGACCCCATTTCACTTCTTAAAACGGTAAACACAACAGAAGATACCAAGTATTTTAATAGTAGTCACTTCTATAAGAACGTTGATGGTAAATATATAGATGCTACAAAAGAAGTCGGCTTAGAAAATCCGGTTTTTGGTTTAGGTTTATGCGTCTCTGACATCAACTCAGATGGGTACTTAGACATCTATATCTCTAGTGATTATTATTTACCAGATGCCATTTATTTAAACGACCAGAACGGTAGTTTTATTAACTCAGTAAAAGAATTAACACAACAGGTTTCATTTTACGGTATGGGCTTAGATATTGCTGATATCAACAATGACCAATTACAAGATATATTTGTTTTAGACATGGCTTCTAACGACAATTTTAGAGCGAAAACGTTAATGGCTTCCATGAGCACAGATAAGTTTAATTACTTAACAAAAACAGCGGGTTTTCAATATCAATACATGTTTAACTCGCTACAACTTAATTTAGGCAACAACCACTATTCTAACATTTCTCAGTTAACCTCAATGGCAAGTTCTGATTGGAGCTGGTCAGTATTATTATCCGATTATAACAATGATGGATTAAAGGACGTATTCATCACCAACGGTTATCGTAAATATGCTTTGGACAATGATTTTCAAAATAAAGTATATAAAACTAAAATAAAATATAAAGGCAATATTCCGAATAACATAAAACAGCAATTATATGATGAAATGCCTTCTGAAAGTCTTAGTAACCTCATGTATAAAAATGAAGGAAGTCTAAATTTTAAGGAAGTAGGTAGTAACTGGGGTTTAGATGAGCTAACCTTTAGCAATGGTGCCGCGCAAGGAGATTTTGATAATGACGGAGATCTTGATTTAATAATTAACAATATTGACCAAGAAGCAATTCTTTACAAGAACAAAACTGTAGAAAACAATTTAGGGAATTTCCTAAAAGTTACCGCACAAGGGAATACTTCAGAATCATTTGCGAAGATTACGATATCCCATGATAACAAAACCCAATACGAAGAGATTAAAAGAGTAAGAGGCTATATGTCATCTCAAGCAAACACTGCACATTTTGGCGTTGGAAGTTCAACTTTGATTGACACAGTAAAAATTCAATGGCCTAGCGGTAAAGTTTCATATAAATACAATGTTAAAGCCAACTCTTCTATAATATTCAAAGAACAGGATGCCACATTAAATGAGCATTCATCTTTAATAGCAAGTAATTCTTATTTTAAATCTGAAACACCAAAAGCGTACAGTATTAATTTCACCCATCAAGAAACATTGTATGATGATTTTGAACAAGAAATTCTTTTACCCTACAAACAATCTAATACAGGGCCATTTATGGCTAAAGGTGATATTAATGGGGACGGAAGAGAAGATCTATATATAGGTGGCGGGTCAGACCAATCAGGTACTCTATACTTGCAAACGCAGAAAGGCTTTATAAACAAAACACCTAATTCATTTAAACAGGATAAAGATAAAGAGGATGCCGAATCTGTATTTTTTGATTTTGACAATGATGGCGACTTAGACCTTTATGTAGTCAGTGGTGGCAATGAGTATGGAGAAAGTTCTTCGTACTATGCAGATAGATTGTATTTAAATGATGGCAAGGGCGAGTTTACGAAACTAGATACTCCCGTTTTACAATCATATCCAAAGAGTGGAAAATCTGTAACCATAATTGATTTTGATAAAGATGGGGATAATGACGTTTTAGTAGGAAATAGAATAATACCACATAATTACCCAAAACATAGTGCATCAATTCTTTATGAGAATGACAATGGTATATTAAAAAATGTCTCAGAAAGTATCGCTCCAGATCTTGAAAATTTTGGATTGATCAACAGTATCATTACAACAGATTTTAATAATGATGGATGGCAAGATTTCATCGCTGTTGGCGAATGGACACCTATAGGTCTATTTCAAAATCATAACGGAAAGTTTCAACTTGTAGCAACCGAGAATACCGACCTAAATAGCAAAGGCTGGTGGTTTAAAATAAAAGAGACCGATATAAATAATGATGGTAAAAAAGATTATTTGATAGGAAATGTAGGTAGAAATATAAAATTTAAAGCAACCGATGAAAGCCCGTTTAAAATATTTGCAAATGATTTTGATAACAACGGAATCAATGATGTTGTTCTTAGTAAGAAATATCATGAAACTTACGTACCGGTTAGAGGCAGAGAATGCTCTTCACAGCAAATGCCCTTTATAAAAGATAAATTCTCTACTTATAATGATTTTGCCAATGCCACTATGGAAGACATTTATGGAGAAAAATTAAAAGAATCATATTCTAAAGAAGCTAATGAGTTTAATTCCATACTTCTTTTAAACAAAGGCGATAACAATTTCGAAAAAATCATTTTACCTAATGAATGCCAATTATTTCCAACTTTGGCCATAACATTGTTTGACTTGAACAATGATGGATTCGAAGATTGTGTAATATCTGGCAACATTTATGAGACTGAGGTAGAAACACCCAGATTAGATGCTATTTCTGGTCTAGCATTAATTTCTAATGGAAAAGATGGATACACTCCTGCAACAATGGGAAAAACAGGACTTTATTTAAGAGGAAATGTAAAAAGTATGGAATCAATAAAATTCAATGACCAAACAATACTTGTTGCTGGTTTTAACAATGATAAATTAAGAACATTCGAATTAACAAAAAATTAAACATCCTGAAGATAAGAGGTTTAAAAAAAATATTTAAATTATACCTCTTAAACAACCACACCATGAAAAAAATATTAATGTTTGCTATTACAGCTATAGCTAGCACCACATTACAAGCTCAATACTCTGGTCAAGTACCAACAAACTTAGGTGGTGCAAGTCAAAATGCAGCAGCTGGGGCCGTTATCTCTAATTTCTTAGGTCCGGTAAATGAAGCTTATCAAAAAAGACGTGAAATAGATTTAGATAAATTTCAAGGTTCACCTTATACGTCTAATACTTTTGCCCCTACAGTCTTAAAATACAATGATGAAGTAGTTGGATCAATATATTATAGATACAATGCACTAAACGAAGAAATTGAAATTAAAAAAACTGCCTCTGAAGAGGAAGCATATCAAGCATTGGTAAAAGACAAGGAAATTAGTTTACTAATTAATTCCAAGCCATTGAGTTTTAAAACTTTTGTAACGGACAAGAAAGCAACAATAAATGGTTACTTATCTCTTATTGAAAAAGGAAGTCAGTATGATTTATACGAAAGAACTCTTGTCAAATTTACTGAAGGTCAGCCTGCTCAAAATTCTTTTATAGCAGCCGTTCCAAGTAGATTTACAAAATTCACAGAATTTTACTTTCAAAAAACTGGAGTCAATAGAATTGACCAAATTCCTCAGAAAAACAACAAACTATTAAAGCTAGTTGATGACTCTAAAAAAGAAGATCTGAAAATCTTCTTAAAAGAGAATAACCTGAACATTAAATCTAAACAAGATTTAATAAAGGTTTTTGAGTATTTAAACAGTTAATATATTTTACCATTAAGATTTACAACCGCCCAACAATTGTTGGGCGGTTTTTTTATACCTTTGCCCCATGCAAAAAACCACTCAGATTTATGGCTTAAGAGCCATTATAGAAGCTGTCAATTCAAATGAAGAGATAGACAAGGTATTTCTACAAAAAGGTCTTAAAGGAGACCTTATGAAAGAATTGGAAAGTTTATTGCGTCGTAACGAAATCAATATGGTCTATGTACCTATTGAAAAGTTAAACAGATTAACAAAAAGTAATCACCAAGGGGCAGTTGCAAATATCTCCCCTATTGCATTTCATACACTAGAAGATTTAGTAGAAAAGGCTAACGAAAAAGAAGGCCCTGCATTATTTTTATTGCTAGATCAACTATCGGATGTACGTAATTTTGGTGCCATCATTAGAACTGCTGAATGCACTGGAGTTGATGGAATCATTGTACAGAAAAAAGGTGCAGCCCCTGTTACTGCAGATACCATTAAGACATCAGCTGGTGCAGCATATAAAGTTCCTATCGCAAAAGTTGATCATTTAAAAGATGCCGTTTTCTATTTACAGGCATCAGGCATTAAAATTGTATCAGCTACTGAAAAAACAGATGATTCTGTTTATGATGTACCTTTTACAGATTCTATAGCTATTGTTATGGGAGCTGAAGACCGCGGTATTACACCATCAATTTTAAAGGCTTCGGACTATAGAGCTAAGTTACCGTTACTTGGCGAAATAGAATCTTTGAATGTATCTGTTGCTTGTGCAGTATTTTTATATGAAGCTGTTCGTCAACGTATGTAATATAACCTATTGCTGATCGCTTTTACGATTCTCTTTGTAGATATAGTTTATTGATAATTCATCATCTTCAATTAACTTTTCTTCACTTGGTAATTCTCTGAAGTTTCCATTTTCATCGAAGTGCTTTAAAAAGAGGTCGTCTTCTTCTTTAAAGTCCTCTTTTTCCCATTCATATTTTTTAGTTGGGGGAATACTAGCCTTAACAACCTTCGCTAAAAATAGACCCGTTAGAAACCCGGCCAAATGTCCTTCCCAAGACATGCCGTCTTTCACAGGAAATATATACCAGAGCATGCTTCCATAAATAAATACAACAATTAATGAAAGTGCTACTAGTCTAAAATGAGAACTAAAAATTCCTTTAAAAAAAATAAAACTTGCAAGAACATATATAAATCCACTTGCTCCAATATGGTAAGATGTTCTACCAATTAGCCAAGTTATTAAGCCTGACAACAAAATACCATACACCAATACTTTCCAAGCAACATCCCTATAAAAATACCATAATGCCGAAAGTAGAATACCCAAGGGAATTGTATTGTTATATAAATGCTCAAGAGAGCCATGAATAAACGGACTCAATACTACACCGCGAAGACCTAAAAGAGTTCTAGGCTTCACTCCCATTTCATTAAAATTAACTCCAATAACAAGTTCTACCCAGTAAACGACCCATATGAGAATCATGGCCATTAGAGGAATACCCAATATTTTATTAGAAAACTTAAAATGTCCCATTTCTGACATGAGCTTGTTTTGGTATTGGAATTACAATTATACTACCAACGTTTACAAATTGGTCATATTGTCATTCAAATCCTTACTTAACAATCAATTGGCACATTACTTTTATTTTCTCTTTTAAGATTATCATACTTTTGTACTATGAACGAACCTTTAGCAGAACGCGTACGCCCAAAAACATTAGATGAATACATTAGTCAAAACCATTTAGTTGGTGAAAAAGGTTCTCTTACGCACCAAATTAAAAGAGGAATCATTCCTTCGCTAATACTTTGGGGACCTCCTGGTACCGGCAAAACTACTTTAGCCAATATTATTGCGGAACAAAGTAAAAGACCCTTTTACATTTTAAGTGCAATTAATAGTGGTGTAAAGGACATTCGTGAAGTAATTGATAAGGCGAAGCAAGCAGGCGGATTGTTTACCGCAAAAAATCCTATTCTATTTATTGATGAGATACATAGGTTCAGTAAATCTCAACAAGACTCATTACTAGCAGCTGTAGAAAAAGGTTGGGTAACTTTAATTGGAGCTACTACAGAAAACCCAAGTTTTGAGGTAATACCAGCACTACTCTCTCGTTGCCAAGTATATGTATTAAATGCATTTGGAAAAGATGATTTAGAAAACCTTATTAAAAGGGCAATGGAGAAAGATTCATTGCTTAAATCTAAAAATATAAAGCTTGAAGAAACAGAAGCCTTATTACGTTTATCTGGAGGTGATGGCAGAAAATTATTAAACATTTTTGAGCTAGTAGTTAATTCAGAAGCAAGTGACAACATTGTTATCACCAATGAATTGGTTTTATCAAAAGTTCAGAAAAATACAGTTCTTTATGATAAAACCGGTGAGCAGCATTATGATATTATATCGGCTTTTATAAAATCCATCAGAGGTAGTGACCCCAATGGTGCGGTGTATTGGTTGGCACGAATGATAGAAGGCGGTGAAGATGTTAAGTTCATAGCCCGTAGAATGCTCATTTCCGCTTCTGAAGATATAGGCTTAGCAAACCCTACCGCTTTGGTAATGGCAAACACAACCTTTCAAGCAGTAACAACTATTGGCTATCCGGAGGCACGTATAGTCCTTAGCCAGTGTGCCATTTACTTAGCAACCTCAGCAAAGAGCAATGCTAGTTATATGGCTATTGGAAAAGCACAACAAGCAGTTAAGCAAACAGGAAATTTAACTGTACCGCTTCCGCTAAGAAATGCACCCACAAAACTAATGAAAGACTTAGGTTATGGTCAAGAATATAAATATGCCCACGACTACCAGAACAATTTCGTAGACGCTGAATTTTTACCTGAAGAACTCACAGGTACAACATTTTACAAACCAGGTAATAATGCCCGTGAAAAAGCACTTAGCGATTTCTTAAAGAATAGATGGAAAGAGAAATATGATTTTTAGAATTTGATATTTAATTCTTCTTGAATTAATTTATCGTTTTCATAATATTCAAAAATCCAATTACCTTCTTTTTGGTACACCATACCATTCTTGGTATCGGTTTTTGCCATAAAAACATTGTCAGCTGAACTCTTTAGTAAGTTCATTCTAACTTTTGGCGTGCTGTCTACTAACTGAAAACCATTATCTGTAGCTTGTGCGTACCACATATCTTTAGCACTTGGTTTTTTAATCTCTAGACTTTTAAAAGCAGGCTTCTCAGCTTCTGTTTTTTTAATATTAGATTCAACAGGAGTATTTTCTTTGTAATATTGAGTTTTCTCTGTTTCTTTTGAAATAACCGTTGGCTCTTTTTGAGAACTCACCACTTCAGTAGTTTTTTCAATTTGAATTATTTTATCGGCTTTAGATGCATCTAGTTTTTTAACGTCATTTCTAAAATCAACGGTTATAGCTTCGTTCTTTTCACTTTTACCACTGTATGTATAGTTCATTCCATTAAACGAACGCATAGCTTCTCTAATGGCTTCGTTATACGCTTCTTTGTATTGCTTCTCTTTGCTTACACCCTGCATAGAACTAAATACAATTTCATCGTTACAATCAATTAAGTTAATAATTGTCTTGGTAGAAAACATGCTACTATCATCTTGTATATCTGCAGACAACCCTAAGCACCTATTAAATTTTAAATCCTCAGGTAAATTATCATCATAAACTGCATTAAAATCTTTTCCTGTAAATAGATACTTAACCAATGTACTTGTTTGGTATTCGTTCATATTTTTAAAGGCATCAAACTTTTTTGGTACAATGATATATTTATAATCATCTAAATTTGTTTGTGCAAAAGTGCTATAACCTATAAATGCGAATAGTAATGCGATAACTGTTTTCAAAACGACCTATATTTTAAATTCATGGTAATATATGAAAAAAGCATGCCAAAAAAATATAATATGATGAAGAAGATATGCTTCTAATTACGACCCCAGGAAATAATATTCAACCCAAATTGAAAGGAAGCATAGTTAGTATCGGCAATATTGTTATAAGATAACAAGTTATCTGCCATTATATAAAAATTAACCGGTCCGGCTTGTAGATTCATACCTAAACCTACATTGGTATAACTAAATTTATCTACGGTATAAGTACCTTTCAAAGCTAAAATATTCCCGATTCTACGAGTGTAAAAACCGGTCAAAGCCATTTGTGGACCTCTAGGTCTATTAATAATATATAATTGACCACCAACTGAATTTCTGTATTTGGTACGGAGTTCTCCACCACCCGAAGACCCTGCCTTACAATCACAACTTTGTTGTCCCCCTTTACCAACCGGCTCTCCAAAATCATTTCTTATAGATGCGTACATTTTAGTGGGTCTAAAAGAAACATAACTTTTCGTGTCGGTTTCAAAAGGGACTTCTGCCTCTATATCATCTACCAAATCTTGCCAAAAATCTCGATCTAGACTGGCAAAATTTTCCAAAACATTTATTTGAATACCCTCTACCGTAGTGTTTCCTTTAAGGCTATAACTTTTAGGGTCGCTAGAATGATAAATAAACCCTACATCTAATAAACTTCCAGTTATAGTAGTTCTTTCGGTTAGGTGATACGTAAAACCAACATCTATTCCTAAGCCAAGATCTCCGCCAAAAAGAGCTCTACTTATAATCTCATTTGTTAGCGTATCTGAATCACTGGCATTATCTAAATCTTGAAGCCCAGAGGTACGTAATAACAAATCTGCATTTAGATTGGTTGCTATTAAATTGTTCTGACCTTCTGTATTGCTCAAATGTCCATTATTAGAAGTGGAACTATAATCAACAATTCCTGAATAAATTTTACCTCTTCCACCTATCGTTAAATTACGATCTACTTTTTTATTGACACCAAAATGTAAAACGTTGACCAAAGAACCCTGCGTCTTTAAATCACCCAAGTCAAATCTTCTTCCCAGTTGATCTGCATTACCATCAAATATTAATGAAGCATAATCTTGTGGCCAATAGGTAATATTATCAAACTCTAAATATCCACCAAACGAATAAAAAAGATTTGGGTTCTCTCCTCTAAATCCTCCAGTTAAGTATTCAAGTTGTATTGTAGAACTAAATTCGTCTTTAGGTGTCAATGTATTTAAAGCTCGCTCCCTAAATTTTACATTAATATCAACACCATCATCAGCAAAGATATCATGTACAGATATACCGTTAGAACCCCCATATCCAGAAATACCGGATAATAAAGGCACACCGGCAAACCATTTAAAATCTGTTTCAACACCTGGGTTTACAGAAAGTGACTGAGGAATTTCATTAAAATCGTAGAGAACCGATTTATTCTGGGCAATAGCTCCCAAAGTAAATAACATAGATATTACAAAAAGGCAACGTGTTAATCTCATTGCAATTCCAATGTGAATTTTGCGCTAGAGCGAAGCACTACAGAAGGGTCTGGTAAATCTGACTCGCTGCTATTATCACCTAAGTTAATAGCCGTTAAACGTATTTCTGAAGTAGACTTAATTATATCTAAACTTTTACCCGTAGCACCATAAGCGACATCACGAGATAATATTGCCGTTGGTGCAGCATCCATTCTAAAAACTTCTGTATCTAAAATATTTTCACCTTCATCTAAAAACTCAAGTCTAATCTCAATAGGCTTACTGGTAGTATTTTCCAATTCATAGGTCAATACGCCTTCAAGCACTCTTTTCGTGAAAAAAGGCTCTTCAAAAGCATCAAAATTAAAATCTTGGGTAAAAAAACTGAGTCCGGCTACTCTATTTATTAAACTTTCCTGTGCCTTTACATAAAAAATACTAGTCTCGTAATCTGGGGTAATTTCTAGATTATCTAGCTGGTCGAAATCTTGATTCTCAGAACAAGAAGTTACCAATAGAAAACCAAGTAAAGTCATACAAAGTATACGTACCCCTTTCATCACCAATTCAAAGTTTAAGCAAATAGGCACAAGCCTATAGTTATAGTAACTCTATAAAAGGGATTTTATTTCTTCTAAATTGTAAATTATGGGAGATACATCATGTGTTTCCTCTTTATGAGCGTTAAAATGTAGGGTATGAAAACCTACAGATTTAGCCCCAATAATATCAGCTTCTAAACTATCACCGATCATTAAAGATTTTTCAGGTATGGCACCAGCTCTATTTAAAGCCAAATTGAAAATTATAGGATTAGGCTTTTTAACGCCTGCCATTTCAGAATCTATTATTTGATCAAAATAACTGTGTATACCAGAATTGATAAGTTTCTTTTCCTGTAATTCTTGAAAACCGTTGGTGATTATATGTAGTTTATATTTAGGTTTTAAGTAATTCAACACTTCAATTGCATTAGGGAACAAGGTATTGAAAGAAGATAGATTATTGATATACTCATCTGACAATAAATGTATTAAATCATCTGTAGCAGCATAACCCATAGTATCAAAAACAGATTTTAACCGTTGGTATCGCAACTCCTCTTTGGTAATTTTTTCTTCCCTAAATAATCTCCAAAATTTTAAGTTAGCGGGCATATAAACTTCCAAGAAATCTTCTAGTTCTAAAGCTACATTTTGCTCCTTGAAAATTTTTTGAAACGTAAATGCTGAATTCTTATCAAAATCCCAAAGGGTGTGGTCTAAATCAAAAAATACATCTGTGACTTTATTTTCAAACATGTTGCTCTTTTATTATTTCAGCGTAAATAGCCATCCAATCACGGTCTTCCTTATTCCCTAGCACTTCGTTAGAAAACATCGTTATCAGCGTTCCATTTACTTTTTGGACCTCATTGGTAATCTGTTGTACTTGACGCAGTAAATCTTGGTCCTTTTTAATTTTAGACAACGATATATCGTGTACTGCGAACGGATGTACTTTTATCGGTTGTTTTACTTCTAGTGGAATATCATAGAATTGAAATGTAGTACACGTACCTGCCCTAAACCCAAGTTCAAAAGTATAACCCATGGTATAGTCATCCGTAAATTCCGCGGCAATTAAATTACGATAGGTTTGTGGTACATCTACCCTATTATAACGCATCTTAGAATTATTTACCGGTCTATTGATAACCACTTCTAGATTGGCTTTCTCTTTCTTCAGTAATTCTAAATTTGAAAATGAACTGTAGCTAGCTGCCAAGGAAACCGGCACATAATCTGCCACATATTTTATAAGCGATTTAAATCGGATGCTATTGGTTGAAACGTTTTTATCATACTTAGAATAATCTGCAAATTGAAAGAAGAAATTACATTTCACTTTATATTTTTTATGCAAGGCAATTATTTCTGCATAATTATCATAGGGGTCTTTCTGCCTGTTTATCCCCACCGCAATACGTTCAACAACCCTTTTAAGCTTTAGTGTACCAACATCTAACAATAAACCAACCAAACCACGTACAACACCCCTATTTGCATAGCAATGCGATGTAGCAACATCTAAAACAGATATGAAATCATAAGTTTTGTCCTTATGCTCTAGTTCTGGAAAACGTTCTTTAAGTGCGTCTAACAATTTAAACGCCCAAATATCCACTACAGGTTTTTGAAGGAATCCGTTTTGAAAGGCAACACTATCTTTTGGTGAAAACCTACCATGAATATCTTTTACATGAGGTAAATACTCCTCATATCTAGAAAGCATAAAAAAACTGGCGGCAAACATATCAAAAGGCAGTATGCTTTTCTCCCCTGCCTGAAAAAAACAAGGAACTCCATCCCAGTCCGCAATATTTAATTGAATATCATTTATTCCTTGTTCAAATAACAACTCATTGCTTCTAATAAAAAATTCGTTTTGTAACGGTTGCTTTGTATACGTGATTTTGGGTCCCGTATGCTTTATAAACTCTTCTACTTTAGTGGTGAAATCGAGCTCAACCCCCAAAATATTCACAAAGATATGTCTCATGATATAGGTAAGCCGCGGTGTAATCTTATGCGTGTAAATCAATAACATCTATAGAATTTTTTCGTCTGCAAAGCTATAGTAACTTTTTTGGGTAATGATCAAATGATCCAACACTTTAATATCTAAAGTTTCGCTAGCTACTTTTATCTTCTGGGTAATCTGTTTATCTGCCGCACTTGGTCTTAACGTACCAGAAGGGTGATTATGCGCCAAAATAATTGCAACAGCACCAAGTTCCAGAGCTTGTTTCATAACAATACGCACATCTACCAAAGTACCGGTAATACCACCTTTACTTAATTGGGCCTTGTGTAATACTTTATTGGAATTATTTAGAAAGAGAATCCAAAATTCTTCATGCTCCAAATCTCCCAGTAGTGGCTGTAAAATCTCGTATACATCTTTACTACTACCAATTTTTTCTATTTTGGCGGCATCTTCTCCTCTTCGCCTTCTTCCTATTTCTAAAGCTGCGGCAATACTTACTGCTTTTGCTTCCCCAATACCTTTAAAGGTCATTAGCTGTTTAATGGACAGCCTACCAAGTTCATTCAGGTTATTGTCTACGGATGCCAAAATTCGTTTAGATAGTTCAACAGCACTTTCTGACCTACTTCCTGAACCTATTAAAATGGCAATTAATTCAGCATCAGATAATACCGATCTACCTTTCTGTACTAGTTTTTCTCTAGGCTTGTCATCATCTGACCAATTTTTAATGGAGAACGAAGTGGGTTTGTCGTGCATTGGATAAAGATACAGAACAAATTATTTTATGGTAAATTTATACATCAATTAAAAAACCGACATGAAATCATTATTAAACAAAGAGGCTTTCGAGGAAATTAAAAATAGAATTGAACTACTTACCGAAAACTCTGAGAGAGGTTGGGGAAAAATGACCGTTGGTCAAATGTGTTGGCATTGCCAGTATCCTTTAAAATTGGCCATAGCCAATAAACCTAATAGTTCTAAAGGAAATTGGTTTATTAAAACCTTCTTCAAAAAATCGCTTTACAATGATAAACCATGGAGAAAAAGTTTACCTACAGCACCTCAATTAAAAGCTAAAGAAGATAAAGATTTTATATCTGAGCACAATATTCTTAAAACGCTAGTTGCTGATTTCTATGCCGTACGTGATCGTGAAGAATGGTATCCACATCCTGCTTTTGGTCCGTTTACCAAAGAGCAATGGGGTCAGGTACAATACAAACATTTAGACCACCATTTAAAGCAATTTGGAGTATAAATTGGATGTTGGAAATATCAAATTCAAGTTCAAAAAACTCAAGAATTAATACTTTTTACTTTGTAATTCCCACCTTAACTCATCAACTCTTGAAATTTCCTTAAATCAAATCCACCATAATTACCTGAGCTCATAAGTAACAATGTGGTATTATCATACGACTGATTTTCCAAGTATTCATGAAAGGAAGCTGCATCGGTGAAAATCTTTAAATCTTTTCTTTGAAATGCTTCTGATATTTGTTCAGGAGTTACCGCTTCTAACTTCTTTATAGCAACAGATTCTGGTAAGAAGAAAATTACCGCTTCATCTGCAGCATCTAAGGCACCCTTATATTCTTTTAAAAATTCAGGGTTAAAGCTACTATAGGTATGCAACTCTAAACAAGCAATTAATTTTCTGTTTGGGTATTGCTCTTTTACAGCTTTGGTAGTTGCCGCAACCTTGCTTGGCGAATGGGCAAAATCTTTATAGGCGATACTAGTTGATGCCTCTGCAATTTTCTCTAATCGTTTTGAAGCTCCGCTAAAAGTTGCTATTGCCTCATAAAAATCTTCTTCATCAACCCCCATATTCTGACAGATCCATTTTGCTCCTGCCAAATTACTTAGGTTATGCTTGCCAAATACTTCAATTGGCATTGGTCCTTCATTAGTTTCCAAAAGCGTTTCGCCATCCTCAACAGTGTATTCTGGAGTAGTATATGGTAATTTTCTAATCGCATTTTCAGAAGCTTCAACTACTTCTTTAACTACCTCATCTTCTATGTTATATGTTATAGAACCACCGTTTACAATACTATCTACAAATATTTTAAACTGCTCAACGTAATTTTCAAAAGTTGGAAATACATTAATATGATCCCAAGCAATACCACTCAACAACGCTATATTAGGCTGATATAAATGAAATTTTGGTCGTCTATCTATTGGGGAAGACAAATACTCATCTCCTTCTAAAACAATAAAATCATTATCCTCGGTTAAGTGCACCATTCTATCAAACCCATCTAATTGGGCACCTACCATATAATCTACTTCAATATCATGGAAATTGAGCACATGTAATATCATAGAAGTAATGGTTGTTTTACCATGACTTCCGCCAATAACTACTCTCGTTTTATTTTTAGATTGCTCGTATAAAAATTCAGGATAAGAGTATATCGTAATACCTAATTCTTGCGCTTTCAGCAATTCAGGATTATCTGCTTTTGCATGCATTCCAAGAACAATGGCATCTAAATCACTTGTTATTTTTTCAGGAAACCATCCAAACGCTACTGGTAATAACCCTTTGGCAGCAAGTCTAGATTTAGAAGGTTCAAAAATGACATCATCACTACCCGTAATTACATATCCTTTGTGCTCTAATGCCAGCGCTAAATTGTGCATAGCACTTCCTCCTATTGCAATAAAATGTATTCGCATTCCTAAAATTTAGGTGGCAAAGATACGTATTGTGCTACTATTATTACCTACTTCCTTACATTCTCAAGAGTTGAAAATCAGCTATTCCGAAGCATTTTTACCGATGAAATGCGCATATTTTTAACACTTCCTATCATATTTAGTAGTATTCACCCTACATTTTAACACTTTTACAACATATAGTTTCTTACGATAGTTATCACAAATACCTTTAACGCTCATTAATCATATTCACAACTAACCCCCTATTAATGAATATATTAAAATTAAGGCTCTTTACTATAATGTTTTTCATACTTAGTTTGTCAAACTTAGTTAATGCACAATGCGCAGGTAATGACGTTACAATAGAAGTATGCAATAAAGATGCCGACGTCGCTAATCGCGATTATGATCTATTCTCACAACTAGGTGGTTCGCCTACCGTTGGCGGAACATGGTCAACCACAAATCCAGAAAATTTCTATGCATTAAATCAAAACACAGGTGTGGTTGATCTTTGGCGTATTAATAATTTTGGAACGCATTCATTTGTCTATACCAATACTTCATGTAACCAAACGGCAACTGTAACTATTAATTTAGGTGGTTATCCTGGTGAAGATAATGTTGACGGTAGCGCGAATGCCTGCGGAGATGACAATAGCGTAAACCTTCACGGATTTCTAGGAAGTAATGTTGATGGTAAAGTACAAGACTTTAATGGGCTTTGGGAAGAAGACCCTAGTACGTTTACCGGTTTCTTAGAAGATAATATTTTTAATGCCCAAGCCGCTGGAACCGGTATTTATATTTTCACTTATACCGTACCAGATGTAAATAGTTGTAATGGTAGAACCGCCACGGTAGTTTTAGAAGTTCACCCGCCGCCAAATGCCGGTTTTGCAACAAGCGTAAACTTTTGTGCCAACGATGACTTTTCACCCTTTACCAATTTTGACCTCAACGGACAATTGACAGGCGAAGATCCCAATGGAACATGGTCAGAAAGCGGCACCAATCAACTAAGTGATCTAAATGATTCAATTATTAATATTCAAGAGCTGTACGACAATTTCGGCTACAATTCATTTTCATTTACGTATACAGTATTTCCTTCGCATCCCGTTTGCGAAAAGAGAGAAGTATCCGTTGTTATAGATATTCTTCCTGTTTTAGTCGGAGATATTATTGCCGATGATATATGTTTTGGACAAGATTATGTAGTTGACCTAGAGTATGATGCCAACCTTTTGCATAATGGATCTTTTTTAATAGGGTATACTATTGATGGTTCCCCAGGCGTTGCAGCCGCATCATTATTTGGAGGAATCGGTGATTTTATAGTCGATCCAGATTTAGTACCCCTTAATCAGACGGTTACTTTAGAAATAACAGGAATTACTAGTGTTACGCCTATTAGGGATGTTTGTCCAAGAGTATTTGTACCACCTACTACGTTTTTAGTGGCAAGCTCCATAGCCGATGTTGCTGATATATGTGTACAAACTGATGCAACTGTTACCATAAACAATATATTGGATACTAGCGGTAATTTTGCAAATGGCACTTTTACTACTGAATATGTTTTAACGAGACCAGATGCCAGTACAGAAACTTCAGAAACTTTTGAATTAGCGTTTACAAATGGTAATGCAACGTTTAGCATAGCAGGAAGCAATTTTTCTGACGGTGGTGAATATGAAGTTAGCCCTACCATCTTAAATACATTTCCAACCAACTGTAATCTAGCTGATATATTTATCGTAACCCCGTTACCAGATGCCATTCAGCTAGACCTCATCGTAGACAATAATTGCGATGCCACACAAATAGATGTTTTGGTAGATGCGCCTATATTACCAAATGGCACATATACTATTACCTATGATGTAACAGAACTAGGTTCTAATACGGTACTTACCACAAATACCATAAATTTCACGGGCGGTACTGCTGCTTATCAAATTGATGTAGATGCATTACCATTAGGTAATTATACAGCAAGTGTACGAAGTATACAAAACGACACTATACCATGTAGACTAGATTTTGAGTTTGAAGAGAATGAAAATTTCTCAAGAGGCGGAGTGCCAGAAGCACCGCAAGCAGCTACTAACCAAACATTTTGTTTAAGCGATTTTCCTAGCGGTCCAACCCTAATGGACATTGAAGTGACCGCAGCAGGAGATATCTTGTTTTACGATACACTAACGGACACTACCATTTTGCCAATTTCAACGGCATTGGTAGATGGTGAAGATTATTTTATAACCAACAGCGATCCACTGACTAATTGCGAGGGTACAGAACGTATTCAGGTAACAGTTAGTTTTAGTAATCCCAATGCGCCAACAAGCACTAATGTAAATCCGTTGTTCTGTGCTGAAGATAATCCTACATTAGCCGACATAACTATTGATGTTATTCCTGGCAGTTCGGTGACGTGGTTTAATACTGACAATACCGAATTAGCAGCGTCTACCGTTCTTGTTGATGGTCAATCTTATTTTGCAGCAACAAATAGTGGCGGTTGCAATAGCTCAGAACGGTTAGAGGTAACACCCACAGTAATTACAGTTGCACCAACTTCTTTGCTAGCAGATAATTTAGCAGTCTGTGGCTTAGACAACCCAACAGTATTAGCACTAAGATCTTTAGAAAGTGAAACAGAAAACGAAGTTCTTTGGTATTCTACAGAAACTGGCGGTATTGCCTTAACTGATGATGTACCGTTGGTAGTAGATACAATTTACTATGCTGAAAATTACAATACGCTTACAGGTTGCTCTACTAACACAAGAGTACCCGTTACCATAGATTTCAGTGATTGTGATCCAGAAAGTTATGACTTTTTTATCCCAGACGGGTTCTCACCGAATGCCGATGGCAGAAACGATACATTTTTCATCCCTAACATAGAAGTCATATTTCCCAACTATACGTTAGAAATTTTAAACAGGTACGGTACAACGTTATTTAGTGGAGACAAAACCAACCCTGCTTGGGATGGTAGAAACGGTTCTTCAACCGCACCTAATGGTGTCTACTTCTACATTATAAATTACAATAAAGGCAATTCTGAACCTATACAAGGTCGCTTATACTTAAACAGATAACCAATGCAAAAGAAATTAATTAACATCCGTTGGAGTATCTGCATTGTGTTGCTTTTATTCCTTTTAAAACTGCAAGGTCAGCAAGATCCACAGTATACCCAGTATATGTATAATATGAATGTGGTTAACCCTGCGTATACTACCAATGATGTGGGCATGCTTAATTTTGGTACGCTATACAGAACCCAATGGGAAAACGCCGTTGGTGCACCAAAGACCTTAACCTTTTTTGCACATACACCGTTATCCGAAAAAATAGAAATGGGCGCCTCTATTATAGCAGATGATATTGGTGACGGTTCCTTAAAAGAGAATAACATATATGTGGATTTCGCCTATATTCTTAAGCTAGATGAAAAGAGTAATTTAAGCTTAGGACTAAAAGGAGGTGTTACCACATTTGAAACAAACTTTAATGGTTTCAGACTTCCGGAAATACAAGATGACCCAGCTTTTAATGAAAACTTAAACAATACCTTTCCAAATATTGGTGTGGGTGCTTTTTACAATAGAGATAAACTTTATGCAGGCTTATCCATTCCAAATTTATTGACCTCTAAACATTTAGAAAATAGAGATGGCATAACACGTATTGGTGCAGAAGCCATTCACCTATTTGGTATGGCCGGGTATATTTTTGATATCAATGCTAATCTAAAATTAAAACCGTCAATCTTAACAAAATTGGTATCGGGAGCTCCCATTACGGCAGATTTCTCTTTTAATGCCTTATTCAATAATCGTTTTGAAGGTGGTGTGTCTTATCGTTTAGAAGATTCTGTAAGTGCCATGTTCAACGTGTCTGTAGTACCTGCATTAAGAATTGGTTATGCATACGATTACACCTTATCAAATTTAGGCGCGTTCAATACCGGTTCTCACGAAATTTTTGTGCTGTTCAACCTAGACCTTTGGGGACTCAAAAAAGGCTATGATAAATCTCCTAGATTCTACTAAAATGAAAAAGTTACATATATACATCATACTGTTTTTAGGAATATTTCAATCCGCTTGGTCTCAACAAGAGTTAAAACGTGCCAATGACCTTTTTGAAAAAGCCTATTATGCAGATGCCATTGCTTTATACGAAGCAGCATTACCTAGCAATAAAAGCAGCCTAGTGGTTAAAAACTTGGCAGACAGCTATTACCATACATTCAATTTAAATGCTGCCGCTCGCTGGTATCGCTATTTAATTTCTAATTATGGCGATGCTGTTGAAGAACAATATTACTTTAAGCTCAATCAATCTTTAAAAGCCATTGGCGAATATGAAGAGGCAGAACGTGTGCTTGTAGACTTTTATACTAAAGAAGGCAATACCGATAAACTGCAAAAACTTAAAGCAGATGCCGTTTATTTAGATAATGTAAAAGCCATAGGAGACCGTTTTACCATTAAAAATAGTTACCTAAACACAACTTCATCAGAATTTGGGGCCATGCATGTAGGTAATTCAATTTGGTATACTGCAACCCATAAAAAATCGAATTCAAAAATGTATCGTTGGAACAACCAACAGTACTTGGATATTTATACGCACCCTATTGACCAAGAACAATTAGGCGATAGTATCAGTACAAGCTTATCAAACAACATCAACACCAAATTACACGAGGGATCTTTTACGCTTTCTGCAGATGGTAACACCATGTATTTTACCCGTAATAATTACAATAACGGTAAGCGCAAGACAGATGATAAAAAAGTATCTAACCTAAAAATTTATAGTGCCAATTTGGTAGATGGAGAATGGAAGAATATTACCGAATTACCTTTTAACAGTGACGAATTTTCTAACGAGCACCCAGCTTTAAATACCGATGGAACAAAATTATATTTCTCTTCGGATAAACCAGGTGGATTCGGTTCTTTTGACATTTATGAAGTCAGCCTACAAGCGGATAATACCTTTGGCACACCCATGAATTTAGGTAATGTGATCAATACAGATAAGAAAGAACAGTTTCCTTTTATTGCTTCTGATAATTCACTCTATTTTTCATCTAATGGACACCCAGGCTACGGACTTTTAGATGTATTTATTTCAAAAAATAATAAAGGTTCATTTCAACAACCAGATAATTTAGGGCTACCCGTAAATGGTGGATATGATGATTTTTCATATGTATTGCATTCAGATGGCACATCAGGATACTTTGCATCAAACAGACCATCTGGTAAGGGAAGTGATGATATATACAACTTTACCGTAACCAAAGAATTACAGATTGTAGATTGCCAACAATATATAGCAGGTATTATTACAGACCGCACTACTACGCTGCCCCTTGCTGGCGCAACGTTGACATTGGTAGATATGAATAATAAAACTATAGCTACCTCAACAACCAAGGAAAATGGTGCTTTTGAATTTAATATTACCTGTGAAACATCCTACACGGTAAATGCTGAAAAAACTGGTTATGAAAGTAATTCTAAAACCATTCGCAGTACAAAAGAACGAAATGCAGAACATGATGCCTCAATGAGCTTATATTCAGTAAGCGAAAAACAAAAGGCTGAGGCATTGGTATTGCAACAAAAACAAGAAGCCGAAAAGTTACGAACAGAGGCGTTGGCCATCAAGAAATTGGAAGAAGAGAAAAAGGCAGCGCTTTTGGCAGAAAAACAATCTGCCGCACAAGCAGAACGTATAGCTAAAGAAAAGATAGCTGAGAAAGTAAAAACCGAGAAAGCTTTAGCCAAAAAAATAGAAGATGCCATTAATACAGAAAGTGCCTTGGTAAAAGAAACCGACCGTACGGTTATACAGACCGAAGAAATACATTTTGATTATAGCCTTTGGTACCTTAGAAGAGAATCTAGAGAGCGATTACAGACCGTAATCGACATCATGAAAAAGAACCCGGGTATGATCATTGAGATTGGCACACATACAGATATTAGGGGTAATGGTAATTATAACAAAGACCTATCTCAAAAACGTGCCGATTCCGCTAAAGAATTTCTTGTTAAAAACGGAATAGCTTCTGGGAGAATAGTATCTAAAGGCTATGGGGAATCTAAACCCATTGTAGTTTGCCATACAGAAGATGCTTGCTCAGAAGAAGATCATGAATGGAACCGCCGATGCGAGTTTGTTGTAGTTGGCTGGGATTATGACAAATAAACAGCAGATGATGGTATAAAAATTTGTTTTCAATTAAAATACTTTACTACCTGCATCTTTATAATTGAAACGGTTTCTAGTATCTTTAGTACTTAAACAAAAGATACTATGACATTGAATCTTTCTACCATTCCATCAAAGGAAATTATGCCTGGATTACATGGGAAATTAGTACATTCTGAACATATGAGTATGGCATTTTGGGATGTAGAAAAAGGTGCGCAAGTACCAGAACACGCCCATATGAACGAGCAAATTATGCACGTAATAGAAGGTGAATTTCAATTTACATTAGAGGGCAACACAAAAGTATATGTGCCAGGTGACATTGTGGTCATAGCACCACATAAGAAACATAGTGGCATTGCACTTACCCCTTGTAAATTGTTAGATGTTTTTAGTCCAACAAGAGAAGAGTATCGCTAGTTATTGTTTCTATAAAATTTAAAAAATGAACATAACCCTATTAAACAAAAAAGCATTAGTTGGTGGTAGTAGCGGAGGTATAGGTAAAGCTATAGCGCAACAATTGGCAGAAAGTGGTGCTAGTGTAACCTTAATGTCTCACAGCGAAGAGAAATTACATCATATTGTTGCAGAATTACCAACGGATCAAGGACAGCAACACCAATATCTTGCCGTAGACTTCAATAATTTTAAAGACTACAAAAAGGTAATCAGTACTTATTTTGCGAACAATACCGTAGACATTTTGGTAAATAATACACAAGGACCTTCTGCTGGTAGTGCATTAGAAAAAAAAGTAGATGATTACCAAGAAGCTTTTGATCTCTTATTTAAAACCGTGGTCTTTACAACAGAATTGGCACTACAGTCTATGATGCAAAAGAATTGGGGTAGAGTTTTAAATGTTGCCTCAGTTTCAGTGAAAGAACCACTATCATACCTAGCGCTCTCGAATTCTATTAGGGCTGCCGTAGTAACATGGGCAAAATCTTTGGCAACAGATGTTGGCAAGCATAATATTACGGTAAATAATGTACTAACAGGGTATTTTGATACGGACCGTATTGCGCAATTAAATGCAAAAAAGGCTGAACAATTAGGCGTGGAACAAAGTCAAGTACGTAAAGACATGGAGTCTAGAGTGGCTTTACAGCGTATTGGAAACCCAAAAGAATATGGGTACTTAGCAACATTCTTAGCTTCTGACAATGCAGCCTATATTACCGGAACAAATATTCCTATTGATGGGGGACTTCTAAAATCTCTTTAACTGACCAAGTAACAATAAGATTTAATCGTTTACAAACATATATTATACGTATAATATACCTCTACATACCAATAAACATTACTAATACAAGAGATTTTATTAAATTACGGATAAATAAGAAATAAACGTACCTAGGTACGTTTACACAATTGTTGTCTGCAACCTAAAAAAAGAAAATTGGAGAACCCAGATTTTGAAGAATTTAAGAACGACATTACTTGGTTTATAAAAGCCAATGACCGAGTTGAATTGTTGGGAATGGAAGAAAATATATCCTTAAGTAATGAATTTGTAAGTACGTTTCCAAAATTGACTGAACTTGTACAACAAGCAAGAATTTTGAATTTAAAAATTAATGGACAATCTTTTAAACTTTTTTCATGGACTGACATTGATGATTTGAGTTGTGGGTGGTTGAGTAAAATTGAACCGGAAAGTGAATCTGGAATCAATATAAGCATCGAACACAAAATCTTGCTTAACGGAATTGGAGGAATTAAAGAATCCTACAATGAACCTGAACCTTGTTTGGCTAACAATCAGAATTTTTTATTCTTAAAATCGGAATGTACTAATGGAATTGGGGACTGGGATTATTATTATGATGATATGTGCAACGAATACCAAATGTCAAAAATCGATTCTAGTGATTTTATCTCTTTTGTTCAAGAAGCCAATGGAGCTTTAACTCTTTACAATCCAGAAAATAATGAAGTTCTATTGTTCTCGCATGACCATAGTTTCGATAATGTTGAGTTTTTAGAAAATCAACCTAAGTATACGTTTCACAGAATAAAAGGAGTAAAAAGCTTTACTGATTATGTGGAAAAGCTTGCAGAAGAATGGATTGCGGAGATTGAACTCTGAAAAAGGCAGCAGATAACAATACCTATAGCAAATAGGGCATAAAGTTCTATATTTAATGGCTTGGGCCTTTTTACTAAGTCCGCCAAATCTTTTGGATTTGGCAATTAAAAAAGAAAAATAATTACAAAACAAAAAGCTCTGGCTAGCAGACCAGACGGAAACCAAAAGTTTCCTTGCCTGCCCTACTTGCCATAGCCGAACCGTTAGCACCAATATGGAAACATCAACAATTTTGACAATATTAGTTTTGATTGCAGGATTCATTTATTTTGTTTATCCCAGAGCAGAATTGTATTTCACAAAACGTCCCAAATTAGTAATAGAAATAAATCCGAATAAAGGATTAACTAAATCTTCTTCGTTTATTGATTATCATCCTGATACAGATAGAACAAAACCAATTAACAGACCTGAAACAATAAAAATCTATGAACTTGAATGGAAATTTGATTTAGTTGTAAGGAATAATTCAGAAATCAATGCATTTAATGTAAAGTTGTTACAACATAAAAACACTATGAATTTGACATTTAATGGAACTATCAATCCTCAAAAGTCATTGAAGGCTCACGAGGAGGAAATCATTCCATTTCAATTTAAAAAAGTTGTTCAGTCCACTACACACGAATTTCCTTCGCATTTCACACAAAAGCCCTCTGATTTTAAAGATTTAATGCTGTTATTGGAATATGAAAATGAACGAGGAAGAAAATTTTATAGTAGATACTATTTTAACACGGACACCACTAAATTAAATAGAACGAGAAAAAATGAATTAAAATACTGGTGCTAATATTCCCAATGTAAATGACCGATAGAGAAAGAGCTCAAATATTAATTGACCAAGCCAATAGCTTAAATCTTAAATCACTAATTCCTCAAGTTGATAATATTTTAAAAGTTAAAGCCTTTGTAATTCAGTCTATATACGATACAAAGCCTGATTTTGGAGATGGTGAAGTTTTTCTTGAAACACTTCTTATAAAAATGAACTTCACATCTAGAAGTGTTTATGAATTATCCAAAGGGATTGAGTTCTCTTTTCTTGGTCGTACTAATAAAGCTAAAATAATTGATAGGTCTTCAATTTACATTTTAACTAGGTCAATTATTGAAGCATTCTTAACTCTAGAATACTTATTTTTTAATAATCTCGAACGTGAAGAACAAATTTTCAGATATCACCTTTGGAGAATTTCAGGATTTATGTCTCGACAAGATTTTGGAAAAACCACGAATGAGAAGTTTTTAGACAAAATGGAGAGAGAAAAAAATGAGATTGAACAACTCAAAGAAGATGTAAAGAAAAGTCCTTATTTCCCTAGTTTAAAAAAACAAGATTTATGGAAATTAGATAAGTTTGGACTACCTAGATTAATGAGTTGGTCTTCATTACTCAAACAAAGTATTTTAAACACTTCCCATTTCGACAAATTATACAAACTTTATTCTAATTACGCTCATTCAGAATTCATTTCAATAATTCAACTAAATGAAGGGAAATTAAGCTCTACTGATTCCTTCAACGTTGAAACAACTGTTACTTCATTAAATAATATTAGAATTTTGAGTTGTGTAGCATTAATTGAATTAGTTAATAGATATGAATTTGCCAAGGAAAAATATTTAGAAGTTGATGAGGCTCAACGAGTCGCAATTGAATTTTGGAATAAATTCGGACGAAACAATTAAATACTGGTGCTAACACCGTATATAATTTATTGCTAGTTCTAACCAATTTATTCAAGCAACCAATGAAAATCATAGAAAAAAATCAAAATCAATACAAAAATTTGGAAACTCATATACCGTAGAGTATATTAGCAAAATGGTAAGGTCAGAAAAAACAAGACAATTAATAATTGAAAAAACAGCTTCTATATTCAATAAAAAGGGATATATAGGTACGTATTTGTCCGATTTAACCAATGCTACTGGATTAACAAAAGGCAGTATTTATGGCAATTTTAAAGATAAAAACGAAGTCGCTTTAGAAGCTTTTAAATTCAATTATAAATTTCAGACTCGTCAAATAATTGACAAAATAGAGAAAGAAGATAATTCAGTAAATAAATTAATTGCATTTCTAAATCATTATAAAACATCATTTAAACCAATTTTTAAGAATGGAGGTTGTGCAATCCTAAATACTGCTGTTGATACTGATGATGGAAATGAATTATTAAAAAAAGAAGTTGTAAAAACAATTCATAATTGGCACAAAAAAATTGTATCAATCTTAATTGAAGGAGTTAATAATAACGAACTAAAAGAAATAGATATCGACCTATTTTCGTATCGAATGATTGCTATAATTGAGGGTAGCATTTTATTGGCAAAAACATTGAATAAACCAGAGATTTTATTAAATAACATAGAACATCTAGAAACAGAAATTTTACAATTAAAACAGAAGTAAAAAAATTTAATCATTCATATACCGTAAGGTATATGGTATAGATATATAAATATGAAAAGAGTAGTAATAACAGGACTAGGAGCAATTACACCTATTGGAAAAAATGTAAAACAGTATTGGGAAAATCTATTGAAAGGAATTTCAGGTGCAAATAAAATAACACGTTTTGAGGCAAGCAAATTCAAAACTCAATTCGCTTGTGAAATAAAAGACTATGATGCTTTAGATTATTTTGACCGTAAGGAAGCTAGAAAACTTGATAGGTTTAGTCAATATGGACTAATCTCAGCAGAAGAAGCAATCAAAGATGCTAATCTCGATTTTTCAAAATTGGACACTAATAGAATTGGTGTGATTTTTTCGAGTGGCATTGGGGGCTTTGAAACTTTTGAAAAGGAAATAATAGATTATACAAATGGGAATTTTAACCCTCGTTTTAATCCGTTTTTTATACCTAAAATAATATCCAATGGTTTGTCTGGTATAATATCAATAAACAATGGGTTAAGAGGTGTCAATTATTGCCCTGTTACCGCTTGTGCTTCATCAACACAAAGCATTATTCAATCCTTTAATTATATCAGGTTAGGAAAAGCAGATATTATTATCGCGGGTGGTTCAGAAGCACCTATTACAGAATCGTCGATTGGAGGATTTAATGCTATGAAAGCAATGTCCACCAACAATGAAAATTTTAGTTCCGCTTCAAAACCATTCGACACAAATAGAGATGGTTTTGTTGTTGGAGAAGGTGCAGGAGCTCTAGTTATAGAAAGTCTTGATTCGGCATTGAAAAGAAATGCCAATATTTATGCGGAAATTGTTGGTGGAGGAGAAAGTTCAGATGCTTATCATATAACTGGAACACACCCCGAAGGATTAGGAGCATATTTAGCCATGGAAAACGGAATAAAAGAAGCCAAAATAACACCAAATGAAATTGAATACATAAACGCACACGCAACATCAACTGGTTTAGGAGATTTATCTGAGATTAAAGCAATCGAAAGACTGTTTAAATCAAGTATTGAAAAAGTACAAATTAGTGCGTCTAAATCTATGACCGGACATTTACTAGGTGGAACAGGTGCTATAGAAGCAATATCGACTTGTTTATCCGTGAAAACAGATTTGATACCACCAACAATCAATACAACAGAAATTGATAAAAACATACCGAAGGAATTAAACCTGTCATTAGGAGAAACGTCTTCGAAAAAAGTTAATTATGCTTTAAGTAACAGTTTTGGTTTTGGTGGTCATTGTTCGGCAATGATCCTCAAAAAATACGTTGGCTAACAACGTATATAATTTAATGCTATTTCGAGCCTACTTACAAAAATCCTCACAGATTTTCTATTCGGTTTGTATTTGCTAAATTAGGAATTTAAACACGCAACAAGCCATATACAAACACGTTATAGGCAAAGAAAAAAAGTATATGAATAAAATCGGAATTATTGGTGGAATTGGACCTGAATCAACTATCGAATACTACAGATTGTTGATAAAGACATTTAGAGAGAGATTGAACACAAATCAATATCCAGAAATTCTTATTCAAAGCGTGGATATGACAGAAATGCTTAATTATGTTTTTACTAATCAATTAGATGAATTGGTAGCGTTTTTAAAAAGTAAAATCAAAATATTAGAAAAATCGAATGTAGATTATATTGCATTAGCATCAAATACACCTCATTTAGTTTTTGACAAACTAGCGGAATCTGTAAACACGAAAATGATAAGTATAGTTGAGGAAACGTCTAATGCAATAAAAAACACAAGAATTAAAAAAGTTGGTTTGCTAGGAACAAAATCAACAATGAGCAAAGGATTTTATCAAAAATCAGGAGAAAAAAATGGAATTAAAATAGTAATTCCAAATGAGGAAGACCAAAACTATATTCACGAAAAATATATGGGAGAATTAGTTTTTAACAAAATCGTTCCCGAAACAAAAAAACAACTCATTCGAATAATAAATGAATTACAAGTCAATGAAAATATCGAAGGAATTGCATTAGGTGGAACTGAATTACCACTAATACTTGAACAAGAAGATTTTGACAAGTTAAAAGTGTTTAATACGACTAAAATTCACGTAAACGCTATTTTGAACAAAATGCTGAACTGAAATAAATTCTGCCTATTACAACGGCTATACTTAATTGCTTAGTTCTGTGCTACTTTTGAAAAATCTCCGATTTCCCAAACTTGGTTTTGTACCTATAAAGTTGAGTGCTAAATAGTCGCAACTAAGCATAGCTAAACCGTCGATAGTAATTTAAACCTAGTCTTTAAGCAAGCTATTAATTGAGTTTGAAATAAATTTCTCTTTATTTGATTTTATCTCTTTTATTAGAAACTTCTTTTCCTCCGATAATTGAAAATACTTTTCTGCCCATAAATTAATTTCTACAATTACCGGAATTAAATCTATGCCTTTTTGGGTCAATTGGTATAGTACTTTGGCTTTACTATCAGGATGTTCCAATTTTTCAATCAAATCATTCTTTTCTAGCATTAGTAATCTAGCCGCTAAAATATTTGTTGAAATTTTCTCTTCAGATTTTAAAAAATCTCCATAAGTAAATCTTTTATTAAACATTAGGTCTCTAACTATCAATAATGACCATTTGTCTCCCCAAACTTCAAGTGAAGAACTTATGGGACATTGAGACCTTCTTTTTGGTGCTTTCATAAAATTTAACACAAATTCACTTGCATAACGCAAGTAGATTAATTTATATTTACACTTGCATTTTGCAAGTAAAATACAAATATAAAAGAATAATTATGAAAGAGAACGCACTTACAGTTCATACTCAATTTGCAAACATTGATAATAATCAAATTGCGTATAGAAAATTTGGTATTGGACAACCATTAATTTTACTAAATAGATTTAGAGGAACATTAGACACTTGGGACCCTTTATTTCTTGATTTATTAGCAAAACATAATACCGTTATTACTTTTGAATATTGTGGTATTGGCTATTCTGAAGGAGAATTACCTTTAGCTATTAAAGATGTTGCAAATGATGTTATAAAACTTGCAGACTATCTAGATATAGAACAATTTAATGTTTTAGGATGGTCTTATGGCGGCTGGGTAGCTCAGTATACGATGTTTCTAAATCCTTCAAGAATATTAAAAACTGTTATAATTGGTAATAATCCCATTGGAAAAAATGAGTTGCCGTTTAAGAAAGAGTTCTTTGAAAGAGCATTAAAACCAGTAAATACTGATGACGATTTTCTAGTGTTGTTTTTTGAGCCAAGCTCAAAGAAAAGTAGTACAGCGGCAGAAAAATCTATGCAGCGAATAGCAAAAAGATTTGACCTTAGTAAAGTACCTTCAAGCCAAGAAGTATTCAATAGATATTTTGCCTCAAAAAATGCGATTGCTGAAGACTCGGATAATTTTAGAACCGCATATCAAAACACAAACATTCCTATTTTGGTTTTATCTGGTGATAATGATATCTCATTTTCGTTAGAAAACTGGTATCCAATGCTTGGCAAAGCGCCAACATTAAGGCTCATTGTCATGCCAGAAGCCGGCCATGCTCCGCATTTTCAATATCCTAATGAAACTAACTCATACATTAAAGCATTCTTTGAGTACTAAGCATTATCAAACAGCCTTTGAGAATATGGGAAATAAAAACTACTACCAACACAACCTTTAAACAATACGGGCTTCGGGCTTAATCGAAAGGTTTGTGTATTTTTATGAAGTCCGCAAAATCATATGGATTTTACTCAGGACAAGAAAAAATAAATCAACCAATAAAATTTCGCTATGTGCGTGGCGGAAAGCAAACGCTAGTTTGCTACCGTACTATTCATAACTAAACCGTTGGCAGTAATTAAAAAATACCCTTAAAATTATTGGAGAACAAAATAGAATTTATTGAAACCATCGGAAAGATTGTTGTTTTTATAATGATACTTCTTTCTGTTTTTTTGTTTACCGTTAAAACAAAAAACAAACTATCCAATAGACTTTTTGGCATCTATTTAGTGGTAATAGCATTTGACTTAATTGGTTTATTCACGAACAAAACTATAAACTATCCCAACCTCCATATTTTAAAAGTTTCATCCAGTTTATTACAACTCCCTCTCTTCTATTTATATGTATTATCGGCTTGTTACACCAATTTTAAAATTAGGCCAAAACATATTGTACATTTCTTGTTATTCTTGTCATTTATTATCATTTTCAAAATAACTGCATTCTCTAGCGAAAGTTTATTTCTTTATGAAATAATTGGAGAAGTACAGTTCGTATTTTACATTATTGCCGTGTTTATCGTTTTAAAGAAATATAAGACTGTATATCTTGAAAATTATTCAAATGCTAATTATGCCATTTATAAATGGTTATTTCAAATTACAGTATTTGCCTGTATAGCACATTCATTTGTAACCACAAGATGGTATTTATCTAATTCAATATTTCAAGAATATGTTCTAAATATTAATATCTTAATAAGTCTATCTGTTTTATCAATAACTATATTTTTTATTTTAAAGGCATTATATCAGCCCGAACTTTTTACCGGTATTAATATAAATTTAAGCCCCGTAAATTCATTCCTTGAAAAGAAAACAACTACAAAAAGTATTCAAAAAAGTAAAACTGAAAATGAATACCTAGATAAACTTACTTTTTTAATGGACAAGGAGAAGCCTTATTTGGATTTTGAATTAACACTTCAAAAATTAGCTATTCAAACTGATATTCCAGAAAGAGAATTATCTATATTAATCAATCATCATTTAAATAAACATTTCTTTGACTTCATAAATGAGTACAGAATAAATGATGCAAAAACATTGCTACAAGACCCTACTAGAAAAGAGCTTACCGTTTTAGAAATTCTCTATAAAGTCGGTTTTAATTCAAAATCGTCTTTTTATACCGCTTTTAAAAAAATAACAGACCAAACACCCACAGCGTACAGAAAATCAATTCATTAGCTATAGTTCGACTTTAAATCAAACTCATTATTTAGTGTAAAATCAGTCCGACTTTCTTTATTCGGACTTTTAAGGCTTTATAATCCTTCATTTTTGCTAAAAATTAATAATAAACAAAGATGAAATTTATTTATACGTTCGCATTAGTAGTAGCTGCTCAATTATGTTTTAGCCAACAATTACCAGAAGAGTTAAAGGGAATTGATGATGATATAAATCATTTAATTGAACAATACAATGCCGTTGGACTATCCGTTTCCATTGTAAAAGATAATAAGATTATATATTCTCAAGGCTTTGGTTATCGAGATTTAGAAAACAAGTTACCTGTAACGGCTAATACAGTTTTCCCTATTGCCTCTATAACAAAGTCCTTTACAGGTTCGTTGTTGGGAATTTTAGAATCTCAAAATCAAGTTTCTCTAAAAGAAAAACCTGCATTCTATATTCCTGAATTCAAATTTTTTAATGAAAAAATGGACAATTTAATAACTATAGAAGATTTATTGAGCCATAAGAGTGGTATAGGTAGTCAAGGTACAACACTAGAATTTTTTCCAGACAATGACAAACTAAAAACTGTACAGCGATTAAAATATTTAAAACCCGAAGGTGAGATTAAGAACAGCTTTCAGTATAGTAATATGGGCTACATACTTGCTGGAACTATAGTTGAACAGATAACTAATAAAAGTTGGGAAAAGAACATAGAAGAAAAAATATTTAAGCCGTTAGATATGAATAATTCATATACAACTCGTAGCGAAATGAAAAAATCAAATAACTATTCTTTCGGTTACGGTCTATATAAAGGAAATATTGAAAAAGTTGAATTTCAGAAACCATATTCATTAAGTCCAGCAGGTGCAATAAACAGTACCGTAAACGATATGTCTAAATGGATAATAACTTGGTTAAATAAAGGTGATTTTAATAAAACTCAAGTTATTCCAAAAGAATATATACACAAAGCAACAATACTTCAAAATAGTAATGGAGGAAATTATGAAAAAGAAGCTTTTTTATTAGGAGATGGATTTGGATGGAGATTAAGGTCTAGCTACGGACATTATAGGGTAGAGCACGGAGGAAACACATTTGGTTTTAGTACAGATTTAATGATGTTCCCCTTTGAAAACATAGGAATTGTTATACTAACAAATCAAGATAATTCTCTCTTACCGTACATGGTTGGTGATAATATTGTTAGAAGATTATTTAACCTTAAATCTAAGCCAGAATATCCGGTTAATGTAACAGAAATTTTTAAACCTATACCTTATAAACCGCTTAATAAAGATAAAATGCCAACCCATACTCTAAATTCCTTTTGTGGAACTTATGAAGCAAAAGGCTTTGGGAAAGTTGAAATTGTAAAAGAAGGCGATAAGTTATATGCTGTTTTACCTACTTTTAAATTTCAATTGGAACATTTAAATTATGATTCGTTTTTCTTCAAAGCCACCAAAGAGTTTAAATACTCTTTTAATCCACAATTTGACATTCAATTCTTTAGTAACACTAAAGGAAACATTACATCATTAAAACTGTATTCTCAAAAAGAACCTATTGAATTTAACAAAGAATAATAAACTACTGCTAAAAGCGTGAATAACTAATTGCTTTGGCAAGTGCTTATTTAGAAAATTCCGAAGGAATTTTATCGCGTCTGTATTTGTTTATTAAATTAGTTGCTAAAACATGCAACTAACCACACACAACAGCGTTAGCACCATTATAAAAAATGAGAATAACATCGATAGCAGTATTTTTAATTCTCTTTATTTCCTGCAAAGAAAACAAAGGAATCACTACCATAAATAAAGAGCAATCGGCAAATAAGAACATCATAAAACCTGAATTTCAGTCAATTATTGATTCTTCTGATGTTATTGGTTCAATATTAATTTACGACTTAAACCAAGACGTATATTATTCAAATGACTTTGAATGGTCAAACAAAGGAAATTTACCAGCATCTACATTCAAAATCGCAAATTCAATTATCGGACTTGAAACTGGTGTGATTGAAAATGATAGTGTCATATTTAAATGGGACGGGGAAAAAAAATGGTTAAAAAATTGGGAACAAGACCTAATTCTTAGAGATGCTTTTCAATTTTCTTGTGTTCATTGTTATCAAGAAGTTGCAAGAAAAATTGGTTCAAAAAGAATGAACGATTATGTATCCAAACTTAACTATGGGAATCTAGAAATTGACGCTACCAATATCGATAAATTTTGGTTAGAAGGAGCATCAAGAATAAGTCAAATGCAACAAATCGACTTCCTGAAAAGGCTTTACAATTTTGAACTTCCTATTTCAAAAAGAACTGAGAGTATAATGCGAAATATTATGCTCATTGAAGAAACTGACCAATATAAACTTAGTGGGAAATCTGGTTTATCAAATAATAACGGAGCATACAATGGTTGGTTTGTTGGGTTTGTTGAATTTAAAAACGATACTTACCTATTTGCCACAAATCTGGAGCCTAAAAAAGAGTTTGATTTCGATTCTTTTATTAAAAAAAGGTTGGATTTAACTCTTCTTGGTCTTAGAAAAATGAATGTTCTAAAATAAAAACTGGCTTAACAATGGCTATAATAATGCGGGATTTAGGTTTTTACGTCAAGGTCTATGTATATTTATGTGGTCACAAAATCTTTGGGATTTTGCTTAGCGCGTAGCTGGAAATCCGTCAGATTTCTGCACCCCACAAATCATAGTCCAGCCGTTAGCTAAAATAAAAGAATCTTGAATGAACGAAATAAGAAGGTTTATTGAAAATATAACTCCAACGAACAATTCTGATTGGCAATTTTTTTCCTCAAAATTGCAAGAGGTAAAACTCAAAAAACATTCTATTTTATTAAATTTTGGAGAGATTGAGAACCATTTATCATTTATAACAAAAGGGATAGTCAGACTTTATGTTCCAAGAGAAGAATTCGATTTAACTTTTGGTTTTTTATTCGAAAATGAATTTGTTACAGGTTATGATTCATTTTTAACACAAGATCCTTCTGAATACCAAATTGAAACTTTGACAGAAACCATTCTTTGGAAAATTTCCCGAGAAGACTTACAAGAGGTTTATGAAAAAACAAACTGCGGAAATATTATTGGACGTAAAATGGCTGAAAACATGTTCTTAATAAAATCAAAAAGAGAACTTTCGTTATTAAGTAAAACAGCAGAAGAACGGTATTTGGACTTATTCTCTGACCGACCAAAGTTACTCCAACAAATTCCATTAAAATATATTGCCTCTTACATTGGTGTTACTCCGCAAGCATTAAGCAGAATAAGAAAACGCATAACTTAACTTGGGTTCATTGTTTTCAACAGAATGTATTTTGAAATTTGTATTTCAATAATTTAGAAAAACATGAAACCACTAATTGTACTTTTATTAAGTTTTACAATCTCGATTTTCTTAATTAAAATTATCAAAAAAGAGTATGATTTTGCCTTATCAGCAAGAATTGCAATGTCGATAATGCTTCTTTTTACAGCAATTGGACATTTTGCATTTACAAAAGGAATGCCAATGATGATACCTAAAATTATTCCTTTCAAAGAAAGTATAATTTACCTATCCGGAATATTGGAAATACTATTAGCATTAGGTTTAATAATTCCTAAATTTCAAATAGTTTCTGGATGGGCACTTATTGTTTTTCTCCTGCTAATGTTACCTGCCAATATATATGCTTCTTTAAATCATGTGAATTACCAAAAAGGAACATTTGACGGAAACGGTCTTATTTATTTGTGGTTTAGAATCCCATTGCAATTCCTGTTTATCATTTGGGCTTATATTAGTGCAATCCGTATTTTTGAGTAAAGAAAAGCCAGTAGGTAATAAGCAAACACTAGTTTGCTCCCGTACTGTTCAAAGCTAAACCGTTGTAGCAAATATGGAAAAACTAGATTTCGATTTTATACCATTAGGAATTTCAATAATCCTGATTCTAGTTTCATTAGTGATGATTTCTACTTCCAATTATGCTCTAAGCTTAAAACACTACATCGGAATTGGATGCGTAATAATTTCAACCTATTTCTATTTTAAAAACAGAATGGCTTACTATGTCGTTTATGGCATAACTCTGCTGGTTGGGATTTTCGGGCTTTTGGATTTTTACTATTCAACTTTCAAAGTTGGATTAGGAAGTTTCGGAATTAATCCGATTTCAGCTGGTCTTTTAATATTACATATAGCGCTAGTATTTCAAATTGTGGATAAATTGGATTCAAATAAATAATCTGATTTAACTCCTAGATGCTCAAACCTGCGTATAACAAATACTTGCTACAATACAACCTAAACGTAATGCGGACTTTTGGGCAAAACCGAATGGTCTGCGTATATTTATTAAGTCGCTAAATCTTATGGATTTAGCCTTGCAACAAGAAAAAATATAACTAAACCCGCCCGAACGTGCCTTTTCGATACGGGCGGGCAATAAGCTTTTGCTAAATCGTTGTGCTTCATAATGACCAACCAATAACCAATGATAAAATTCTTTAGAAAAATTCGTCAAAAAATGCTGACTGAAAATAAATTCAGTAAATATTTACTTTATGCTATCGGTGAAATTATACTTGTTGTGATTGGAATATTAATCGCTTTACAGATTAATAATAACAATAATTACAACGAACAAAGAAGTCTAGAACAGGAATATTTATTATCTCTACAAGCAGAATTTGAAACAAACCTGAATAAAATAAATGCCTCTATTCAAGAAAATGAGCTGCGTATTCAGTCACTTGAATATCTATTGACTTTATTTGATAAAAATGTGCTTGACACAGTCAATAGTCAAATAATTTCTCAAAAGTTCGCCCCTATTTTCGGTAGTTCAATTGGCTATATACCAGCAACAGGAGTTTTAGAAGATATCATTAGTTCAGGTAAGCTAAATATCATTTTGAATAAAAGCTTACGACAAAACCTAGCCTCTTTTAATAGCTCATTGAATCATTTAAACATTCAGTTAAATGCAATGGATTTCACAGAAGATAAATTGCGTACTATTTTTTATAATAAGGGAAGTGTACGAAGACTTGTGATGGATATAGGATTTAAGGATTTTGATCGCGAGTCGATTTCCGAAAAAACAGATAACAAAAGATTATTCGAATCAGCTGAATTTGAAAATTATCTATTAGCCTACTACCTATCGGCTAAAGCAACGAATGGACCAAATCTTTTTGGACGTGTAGAAGCGGAAATAGAGAACACTATAAAAGAAATTGAGAAAGAGCTCGAAAAATAACAAAAGCACGACACCGTGTATAACCAATTGATTAGTTTGTGTGTACCCAGAAAATCCTTCGGGTTTTTCTAAGATTCGGTTTCCTTTTGTTAAATTAGTTGTACGAGGCTCGCAACTAACATTATACTAACCGTTGGCAGAATAAGAAAAACCACAGAACTAATCAAGAACATATGAAAATATTAAAGAAAATAGGAAAGTGGTTTTTGGTTTTACTGGGAGCACTTATTGCGTTTATTTTAGTTGTATTGCTAATAATCCGAATCAATAGCTCTGGAAACGAAGAACCTTTTTTAGACGAAAAGGGTAATGTGCTTCCGAATAGTATTGCTATGCACGAGGATATGACCATAAATGGAGTGCCACAAAGGGTTACTATTAGAGGAAAAGACAAAAATAATCCCGTGTTACTAATAGTTCATGGAGGACCGGGCGCACCAATTTTACCTATAATTTATAAACTCACGGGAGTT
>TARA_R110002033_G_scaffold10172_6_pt1 | contig 47532 bp, 43 predicted proteins | sample TARA_R110002033 | Tara Oceans TARA_R110002033 (sample SAMEA4397051) | marine metagenome | biome: Polar Biome; feature: [SRF] surface water layer (ENVO:00010504); material: water (ENVO:00002006), including particulate matter (ENVO:01000060) such as... | depth 5 m
TGTAAGGGTAGCGCTCTACCAACTGAGCTAATCGACCGATTGGTGACCCCTAGGAGACTCGAACTCCTGTGATTGGAATGAAAATCCAAGATCCTAACCGCTAGATGAAGGGGCCAATCGAAATATTTGAAATGTTTACTTTTAAAAGTGGTGACCCGTAATGGATTCGAACCATTGGCCCCCTCATTAAAAGTGAGATGCTCTACCAACTGAGCTAACGGGTCGTCTTAATTAAAATGGAGTGGAATTATAAGAAAAAATTTTTTATTTGTCAAGGGTTTTTTGCAAAAGTTTTGAAATTTTAAATAATGAACTTTTTGCAGCCTGAATTTGCACCTCTTCTCTATTGCCAAAAAATTGAAATATATCTATTTCTTGATAACCAGTATCATCCATTATACCGATAACTACATGACCTACAGGTTTATTTTTTGTACCACCGCTAGGTCCTGCAACTCCAGAAATTGCTATTGCATAATTTGCATCAAATTTTTTTATTACACCACTTAACATTTCCTTAACTGTTTCTTTAGAAACTGCTCCAAATTTATCTAAGGTCTCATTTGATACATTTAGCTCTTGATTTTTTATTTTATTTGAATATGAAACTATACTTCCATTAAAAATATTTGAAGAGCCAGATATCTTTGTTATTAGTGAAGCAACCAACCCTCCTGTGCAAGATTCAGCACAAGTAATACTCTTACTATGTTTAAGCAATAAGTTTTGCATAGCAATCATCTCTTGCTCATTAAATAGTTCATTAAACATGTTCTTCCTTTTTTGTATATAAAAAAAGGGTATGAGAAGACCCATACCCTTTTAAATAACTTTATTATTAATATTATTCAGTTAAATCTGCTAAAAATTGTTTTTCGTCAAATTCTAGCCCTAAGTAATCAACAATATATCTAATGTCTCTTTCTGCATTTCCTAAACATGAAGTTGCACCTGGACTTGGAGTCATATTAAAGATGATTCCGTTACCTGGATTTATTGATGCTTCACCTAACATAAGTTTTTTCTCTGTTTTATTTAAAACTTGTGGTCTAACCCCTCCAAAACCTTTTGCATATTCTAAATCATCTGGAGTTAATGAAGGAACAATTTTTCTTGCATCTTTTACAAAAAGACCTTTATTGATTCCTGGTACTTCAAATAAAAAGTTTTTAAATACATAGTTTCTAATTTCGCTATCTTTAATTAAGTCCCACATGATTTTTAAAATATTGCTATCGAAGTTTAAAGTTTTTATACATTGGAATAAAGATTTAAGACCTTTATATCTTTCTAGAACTAGTAGTGCAAGTGCAGTTGGTCCAAATCTAGTTTTACCATCACATAAAATATCAGGATCTCCATGAAGTGCTGCAAATGGAAGTTTTGGATTTTGTACCATGTAAACTTTTCCATTTAAGAATTTATCATTTGTAATATAAAAGCTTCCAGCCATTGATAAAGAACCCATATCTTGTCCATATCCCATTTTGTGAGCTAAAAATAATGAATGTGCACCTGCATTAACTACAACGAAGTCAGCTGTATAAACTGAACCACCTATTGTGCTAACTTTAAATTTATCACCAATTTTTTCAATAAATTCAACTTCAGAATTATAATAAATATCTGTGATTTTTTCTGGATCTGCTTTTTGTCCTGCTTTTGCTAATTCTTCAGTCATAAGACCATATTCAACTGTAGTATATTCGTTACTAGCACCCATTGCTAAAATAGGTTCTGGTCTTTCAACTTTTTTTTCTTTGTCCGCATAAACTAATAAAGGCTCTAGTTCTTTTAACTTTTCTTTATCCCATAATTCTAAATAAGGGAAAACTTCTTTAAATTCGTTATATCTATTTTTAATAAATTCGACTTCTTTTTCTCCAACACCTAAAGCCATTTTTTGGTGTTTAAACATAACTTTGTCTTGTAAGTTATATTGAAGACAGAACTTCTCAATCATTTTTGCAGTTCTTTTTGTGATTTTTGCTTTGTCTAAAGTATAGTTTGTTTCTATATCACCAACATGGATTGTTTGTGAGTTACTTGTACCTTTTGAGTTTAAAGTTGCCAAACTTTCATATTTTTCAAGCATACATATGCTTTTAATATTTGTATATTTCGCAAATTCATAGAATGTCGCAGCACCCGAAATTCCACCACCTACAACTAAAATGTCATAATGTTTATTACTCATTGTTCAAATTCCTAAAATAAAATATAGCAAAATAATAGCATAGATAATAAAAATTAATCTGAAATTTAATGTAAATTTATGGGCAAGTACAAAAATATTCTATTTAGTAACATTATATAGATTATAGTTTTGTTGTAATTGTGTACATTAGAAACATTATATAAAGTATTTTGTATAGAAAGTGGACTATGTCGTACAATTGTTGTACAAGATATTTTATATCTAATAATCTTTTTAAAATTATTTAACTTGTTTTTGTCATGATAACTTTATATTAAATTATCTTTGGATATAATCACCAAATTTTAAGAAATAAGGTAATTATAAAAATGGATTACAAAGATAGTATATTACTTCCAAAAACAGATTTCCCAATGAGAGGGAATCTTCCTCAAAACGAACCATTAAGATATGAAAAATGGGATAAGCAAAAAGTTTATGACAGAATGAAAGATAATAGAAAAGGTTCTCAATCTTTCACTTTGCATGATGGACCACCATATGCAAATGGGCATATTCACATAGGTCATGCACTAAATAAAATTTTAAAAGATATGATTAATAAATTTCATTATTTTGATGGAAAATCAATCAGATATGTTCCGGGTTGGGATTGTCATGGTCTACCAATTGAACAAAAAGTTGAAGAAAAAATAGGAAGCACTAAGAAAAAAGAACTTCCTAAATCAAAATTAAGACAATTGTGTAGAGATCATGCAGCAAAATTTGTAGATATTCAAAGGGAAGAATTCAAACAATTAGGGGTTATTGCTGATTGGGATAAGCCTTATTTAACTATGGATTTTAAATTTGAAGCAAATATTTATAGAGAGCTTTGTGCTATTGCAAAACAAGGTTTATTAGTACAAAGATCTAAACCTGTTTACTGGTCTTGGGCTGCTCAAACAGCACTAGCTGAAGCTGAAGTTGAATATGAAGATAAAACTTCACCTTCTATTTATGTTGCATTTAAACATGAAACTATGGATGCAAGTGTAATTATTTGGACTACAACTCCTTGGACACTTCCTGCAAATGCAGGTATCTCACTTAATGGTGAAGAAGAGTATGTACTTACAAGTGATAAATTTATAGTTGCTAAAAAACTTTATAATTCACTTGTAGAAAATGAAGTGATTTCTGGAAAAGTTGTAGAAACAATTAATCCAAAAGATTTGGAAAATAGTTTTGCAATTAATCCATTAAATGATAGAAAATCTAAAATCATTCTAGGTGAACATGTAATGATGGATAGTGGTTCAGGAGCTGTTCATACTGCACCTGGACATGGTGAAGATGACTACAAAGTAGGGCTTATTTATGACCTTGAAGTTATCATGCCTGTTGATGCATATGGAAAATATGATGAAACAATAATTAGAGAAAAGCTATTTAGGGATACTGAAAAATATTTAGGATTAAATGTATTTAAAGCAAATGAATTGATTCTTGAAGAATTAGGTACTGCTTTATTAAAAAGAGTAGATATAAGACACTCTTATCCACATTGTTGGAGAACACATACACCTATTATTTTCAGAGCAACAAAACAATGGTTTATATCAATAGATGATAAATATGGAAAAGAGAATAAAACTTTAAGAGAAAATGCTTTAAATGTAGTGGAAAATCTTAAATTTTACCCAGAGTGGGGAAGAAATAGATTAAAATCAATGCTTGATGGAAGACCTGATTGGTGTATTTCAAGACAAAGAGATTGGGGTGTTCCAATTGCCTTTTTTAGAAATAAAAAAACAGATGAGATTGTTTTTGATGAAAAAGTAATGAATTACACTGCAATGATTTTTGAACAAAAAGGTTGTGATGCTTGGTATGATTTAGAAATTAGTGAATTATTATATCCAGGTAGTGGACTAAATCCTGATGATTTAGAAAAAACAGTCGATATTTTAGATGTTTGGTTTGATTCTGGTTCTACTCAAAATGCAGTACTAAGATCGAGAAATTATGATGCAGGAACATTTCCAGCTGATGTATATTTAGAAGGAAGTGATCAACATAGAGGTTGGTTTCAATCTTCTTTACTTACTACTTTAGCATCTAGTGAAGTTTCTCCTTATAAAGCTTTAGTTACTCATGGGTTTACTATGGATGAAAAAGGCGAAAAAATGTCTAAGTCTAAGGGTAATGTAATTGATCCTGCAAAAATCATGAAACAGTATGGTTCTGAAATACTTAGATTATGGGTTGCAATGAGTGATTATCAAAATGATCAAAAGATTTCTGATAATATTTTAAAACAAAATGCAGAACTTTATAGAAAAATAAGAAATACAGCAAGATTTTTATTAGCTAATATTAGTGATTTAGAAACAATTATTGATGTAAAAGATTTTGGTGTTTTAGACAAATGGATTATGAGCAAATCAAAAAAAGTTTTTGATGAAATTGATGCTTCATTTAGTGTTTATGAATTTTCAAAAGGACTAAATAAATTAAATAACTTTTTAGTTGTGGATTTATCTGGTGTTTATTTAGATATTTGTAAAGATAGATTATATTGTGATAATAAAAATGATGTTCATAGAACAGCAGCTCAAAGTGCAATGGCACTAATTGCTAAAAAACTTTTATTAGTGTTAGCACCAATTCTTACATATACTGTCGATGAATTATTAGAATATGCACCAGCAATTTTAAAAGATGATGTTAATGATGTATTTGATTTAAATAAATTTGACTTCCCTGAAGTTGAAAGTAAACTTAACGAAGAATATTTAATAAAAGTTAAAGAGAAGTTTTCTGAATCAGTTGATAAACTAAAAAAAGATAAAATAATAAAATCTACATTGGAACTTGATATTTACACAAATTCTGATGATGTTCTTTCTTTAGAAGCTATTGAAGCTGAAGATTGGTTCTTAGTTAGTGATATCTTAAGTACTAAACAAGAAGAAGCATTAATCAGTTTTGAAATTGATGGAAAACTTTTTGAAGCATATAAAGCAAAAAATGCAAAATGTCCTAGATGTTGGAAATTTAAATCACAAAGTGAAGATGAACTTTGCCCAAGATGTGATGAAGTTATAGGATAGTTTTTATGTTTACACAAGAAGTAACAATTTTTACAATTTTTACAACAATAGCTATAATAATAGTTTTTATGGCTATTGGAATATTTTTTGTAAAGAATAAAAAGATAGAAGATTAAAGGTTTAAATAATGATGCCATTTAGTGATGAGGATTTATTTCCTGTTGTAAAAAATATAATTGATAGTAAAATAGCACCAATGCTTGCACAAGATGGCGGTGCTATGTCTTTATTAGATGTTAAAAATGGAAAGGTATTTGTGCAGTTAAATGGTGCATGTGTTGGTTGCAGTGCCAGTGGAAGTACATTAAAATATGTTGTTGAAAAAGAATTAAAAGCTGCAATTCATCCTGAATTGATTATAATTAATGTAGAAATTGGTATGGAAAATAGATTAGAGGAGTTGTAATGGTAAATGAAAAAAAATTATTAAATGATGCAAATAGTTATTTTTTAGATAAAGAATTTGACAAAGCTATGTTTATTTACGCTCAATTATCATCGATTTTTAAATACAATAAAGAGTATCCAATTTATGCACTATTTTGTGATATTGCAAATGATGATGAAAATAAAGCATTATCATTATTTGACTATTTTACAGTTGCAAAAGATAAAGATATTGATGAAGCCATCGCTTATGTACATAATGTAATTGATGCATATGATGGGGATATTGATAAAATGATGGATATGTTAAAAGATTTGACTACTTCTACAGTTGACTCTTTGGATGCTATTAAATATGATGATTTTAAAACTTTAATTGAATCAAGAGGTTCTTTTAGAGTAGCCTTTGAAGACATAATGTTTTCTACTAAAGTTGCAATTGATTCAAAAGATGATTTTTTTGATTTTGTAACAAAATTAATAGAAAATGATTTTAACACAACTGCATATTCATACCTTGAAGGGTTTAATGAATATTTTGCATATGATTCAAAAATAGAAGAACTATATAAAATGCTAGAAGAAAAAAAAATTGCAACTTCACATAAATAATAAAACATATACAGATAATTCTAAAGAGGCAGATAAAAATTCTGCCTTTGTTTATTCCAAACAAAATGAAAAATTCATTGATGATGCCAAAAAAAATGGTTGTGTTGAGATTATAAAAGCTGAAGATTTAAAAAATCATTGTGACTTTTCATCCATTAAAATCATAGGAATAACTGGAACAAATGGTAAAACTACAACAGCAGCTGCTATTTATTCTATTCTTTTGGATTTGGGTTATAAAGTTGCTCTTCAAGGAACAAGAGGCTTTTTTATTAATGAACAAAGAGTTGAAGAATATTCTTTAACTACTCCTGTTCAACTTGGTAATTTTGCACACATTCAAAAAGCTATAGAAAATGGCTGTGATTTTTTTGTAATGGAAGTTAGTTCCCACGCAATTGAGCAAAAACGAATAGAGGGCTTAAATTTTGAGCTTAAAATTCTTACAAATATTACAAGAGATCATATTGATTATCATAAGAGTATTGAAGAGTATATAAATGTAAAAAACTCTTTTTTTAGTGATGATAGTAAAAAACTTATAAATAAAGATGAAAAAAAAGCAAAATTTAATCCTAAAAATTGTTTAACTTATGGTCTTGATTCTCCAAGTACTTATAAAGTTCAGGCATACTCATTTAAAGATGGGATGAATGTTGCTTTACAGAATTTTGAAAAAGTAGAGAGTTTTACTTCTATGATGATGGGTTTGTTTAATATATACAATTTAACAGCTGCAATAGCTGCTGTTCACATGACTACAAATAAGTCATTAAATGAAATTTGTGAAGCTGTAGAGAACTTTGCAGGAGTTTCTGGAAGAATGGAAACACTTAGTTTAAATCCTTATATTATTGTTGATTTTGCTCACACACCTGATGGAATGAAAGAGGTATTACAGAGTTTTGGACACAAGGATATTATTGTAGTTTTTGGGGCAGGGGGAAATAGAGATAAACAAAAGCGTCCACTTATGGGAAAAATTGCACAAAACTATGCAAAACACATTATAGTAACTAGTGATAATCCAAGATTTGAAGATCCTGATTTAATTATTAATGATATCTTAGAAGGGATTAGTGATAAATCAAAAGTTGAAGTTGAGATAAATAGAAAACTTGCTATAAAAAAAGCTATAGCTTTATTTGAAGAAAATAGTGTGATTTTAATTTTGGGAAAAGGTGATGAAGAGTATCAAATCATTTATGACCAAAAGCTTCCTTTTAGTGATAAAGAGGTTATAAACTCTTATCTATAAGCTCTTATAGTAAAACCTCTTTTATCAGCAGTATCAGCAATATAATTTACATAAGTAATAATTGCTTCTTTCCCTAGTCTTTTTTTAACATGCCATGATGCTTCTAATACTCGTTTTCTTGATAATCCTTCCATTAAATAGTCTTTTAAAGGTTTTTTATCAATTTTTGTATCTTTTATATTCTCAATTATATTATTTATATAAAGTCTATCTTTTGCATCAGTAACAGGGATTATTTGAAAAGAAGTTGCATCTTTGTTTTCATCTAAAAATTTATTAATTCTTTCTAAACAAGAAGGATAAAAAACAAAAGTACCTTCTTGTTCATCATAACAACCTGTAGCATCATATTTTTTTGATCTATATTTTTGAGCATCTACTCTTATTTCATTTTTTTCAATATTTGCTAATTCAAATTTTTCATTTAAAATAGAAAGCTCTTCTTTTAAGTGCTTAACTTTTATATTTAGCTCATCTTCTTTTGCTTGAACACTATTTTGTAAGGTGTCTTTTGATACATAAATAGCTTGTACATTAGAAGGTAAATCATCAAAAGTAAGTGGAGTTGTTCCATTGTTTGCATTTTTATTTTTATTTATGAATATAAAAGCACCTATTATAATTAAGGCAAGGATTATATAAAAAAAACTAAAACTACTTTTTTTCTTTTCTTCTTTTTCAATTTTTATTTTTTTTGTAGTTGTTTTTTCTTTTGGAATTTCTTCTTCAATTGTGCTTGTTTCATTTAAACTCTCTTTTGAACTCTTCTTTAACAAGTCAATTAATTCTTTTTTATTCATTTATCTTCTTTAGTAATTTTTATTATTATAAGCAAAAATCATTTAAATATCAAGTCAATCTCTATTTTTTAGGTAAATATAAAAAATTAAAAAAATTATTCCTATAAAAAGTGGGTAAAAGAATAGGTAATCTTTTAAGATTAAAGTGTTTTTATCAATATCTGATTTCTCTAATTTATTTATTGTATTATAAACTTCTATTAAATCATCTTTAGAGTTAGCAAGAAAAGATTTTGCCTCAGTTTCTTGGGCAATTGTTCTTAACATTTGTCTATTTGATTCCCCAATACCAATTGTATATATTTTTATTTTATATTTCTTTGCGAGCTTTAGTACGATTTGAGGAGGTATTTTACTTGCGTTATCTTCCCCATCTGTTAAGAGAATAATAATATTTGATTTTGCTTTACTGTTTTTTAATATATTAATTGAAGTTGCAAGGGAATCAAACATTGCAGTTTGTTCCCCAACAATTCCAATATCTATATATTTTATAATCTCTTTTTGTGAATTTTTATCAAAGCTTAAAGGTGAGGCTGTTAATACAGAACTTCCAAAAACTACTAATCCAATATTATCATTTAATCTTTTTTCAATAAAATCTTGAACTACATTATTTACAACATTCCATCTATTTTGTTGTAAATCATTAGGATTAAATCCTCGCTCTCTCATAGAACCACTTGTATCTAAATCTAAAATAATATTAATACCCTCTTTTTTTAAAAGCTGATTATTTAATATTTTAACAGGTGAGGCAAGGGCAATTAAAGTTAAAATGATAGTTAAATATTTACATGCATAAACAATAGCATTTGTACTATAAGTTAGTTGTTTAAATATCTTAAGATGCACAAAATAATAAGAGGAATTCTTTTCCTTACAATACATATCACAAAATATAAAAATAAATATAAGGACTAAAACCCAAGGATATTCAAAAGAAAAATTACTAAACATCTATTGTTTCCATAAAAAGTTCATATTTTTGTAAAATATCATTTTCGAATTTTTTTACATCTTTTTTATATTTATATTCTTCTAATAGGGATATTAACTCTTCTGATATTTTTATTTCTCTTTCATTTTTTGCTAGTTTTCTTGCATACAAAGTTATTTGATATGCTGCATTTTTAGTATCATTTAAATCAAGATTTTTAATTATTTCATAATATCTTTTTCTTGGATTCTTTTTATTTTTAAAAAATCTATAAATTAAATATCCTACAAATCCAATAATAACTGTACCTAAAACAATAAGAAATATTAAAATATAAAAAGAGATATCAGGAATACTTACTAAATCTTTTATATCATTTATTTTTAATTCATTCATTTGCTCACCAATGTAATTATTTTTGAAGCTGGTTCTTCGTGGGTATATATTTTTGTAAATCTTACATTACACTTTTGTAAATGATAAAATAAATCATGGTCATTTTTTTTGATATATGCTTTATAATCCTTGATTGAGTATTTATCAATAATCCCTTCAAATTTTAATCCATTATTTGTATCAACTAAACTTATATTTCCTAATTCTTGTGGATTTTCTTCAAAAATATCTCTAATGATTATTACAAATACTTCGTGCTTTTGTGATAATAGTTTTAAATCAAAACCTTCAATTCCAATGAAATCTCCAATTAAAAATAAGATTGATTTCATTTTTATTAATTTAAATGATTCATTACATAAAAGTTTATAGTCAATCTCTTTTCCTATTGGATTATAATTAAATATTTGCTCACTCATACTTGCTACACTTGCAAGTTTTTTACTTCTTTTTGTGATATTTTGAAACTTTTCATTTATTATAAAAGAGGAGAATGGATCCCCTTGTTTTATACTAGAAAATGCTAAGAGTGAACAAACCTCAGTTACTAAATCTTGTTTTATTTTCTTAGTTCCAAAAATCATACTCCCATTTAGTATTGGTAATATATTAATATTTAGCTCTTTTTGTGCATGGAAAACTTTTACATATGGAGTGTTCATCTTAGCACTTATCGTCCAGTCAATATTTTTAATATCTTCACCAAACTCATATTCTCTTAATTCTAAAAAATCATAACCTTCGCCTTTTAAGCTTGAACTATTATTTCCAGAGATTTCTGTAAAGACTTGTTTTTTTGTTTTGATTAAAATCTTTTTTAAATTTTTATTCATGTCTTATGGGATTTCAACTTTTTGAATTACTTTTTGTAAAATATAATCACTTGTTATATCCATAGCTTGTGCTTCATAAGATAAAACAATTCTATGTCTTACTATATCTTTAAATACTAAAGCAATATCTATTGGAGTAACATGGTCATTACCTCTTATAAAAGCTTTTGCTTTAGCAGCTTTAAACATATCTATTGTTGCCCTTGGACTTGCTCCAAATTGAATATAATCTTTTATTTCTTGTAAACCATAATTTTCAGGTTCTCTTGTTGCAAAAATAAGATTTACTATGTATTTTTCAAGTTCTTCATCTATATGTACATTCACCACGGCTTTTTTTAATTCAATTAAATCTTCATGAGAAGCTACTTTATTTGGAGTTTCAAAGGAGTTTAAAGTTACACTTTTAGCTATTTCATACTCTTGTTCTTTTGAATTATAATTAAGCAAAATCTTAAACATAAATCTATCAAGTTGAGCTTCTGGAAGTTCATAAGCTCCTTGAGATTCGATTGGATTTTGAGTAGCAAGTACTAAAAAGGGAAGTTCCAAAGAGTATGTTTCATCTGCAATTGTTACTTGCTTTTCTTGCATAACTTCTAATAAGGCTGATTGTACTTTTGCAGGAGCTCTATTTATCTCATCTGCTAAAAGCAAGTTAGTAAAAATAGGACCTTTTTTTATACTAAACTCAGCTGTTTTCATATTGAATATTTGAGCCCCAATAATATCTGATGGTATTAAATCGGGTGTAAATTGAACCCTTTTAAAATTTAGACTTAAACACTTAGACAAGGCTTTTACAGCGGTTGTTTTTGCAAGTCCGGGAACTCCTTCAAGTAAAACATGTCCATCACACAAAAGTGCAATAAGTAAAGCATCTATCATATCTTGCTGTCCAATTATTGACTTAGACAACTCACTTCTAATCTCATTTATCTTATTCATATAATCCATTTAAAATTTCCTTTTTAAATCATTCGCAGATTTTATCGAAAATGATTTAATAAAATATTAAAGTTTACTTAGATAAAATCACGGTTCTATTTTAAATAGAAACCTCACATGTGTCAATCCTGGTCTGGGTTGTGTGAAAACATTAAGGGGCACAGAGGCTAAACCCAAATAAAACATAAACAAGGAAAAAACATGGTTACAATGAAAGACCTATTAGAATGTGGTGTACACTTCGGACACCAAACGAGAAGATGGAATCCAAAAATGAAAAAATATATTTTTGGTGTAAGAAAAAATATCTATATTATAGATTTACAAAAAACTTTAAGATACTTCAGATATACATATACTCTTATTAGAGATGCTGCTGCTGAAGGTCAAACAATGATGTTTGTTGGTACTAAAAAACAAGCTAGTCAAGCGGTTAAAGATGCTGCTATCTCTTGTGGTATGCCTTATGTTAACCATAGATGGTTAGGTGGGATGTTAACAAACTACGGAACAATTAAAAAATCAATTAGAAAATTAGAAATTATTAAAAAAATGAGAGAAGAAGGTCAACTAGATCTTTTAACTAAAAAAGAAGCTTTAATGCTTTCAAGAAAAGAAGAAAAATTAGAATTATATCTTGGTGGTATCAAAGATATGACTAAATTACCTGATATGATGTTTGTACTTGATGCAGTTAAAGAAAAAATTGCTATTGCAGAAGCTAGAAGATTAGGAATTACAGTTGTTGCTCCTTTAGATACAAACTGTGACCCAGATGTAGTTGATTGGCCAATTCCAGGAAATGATGATGCGATTAGATCAATTCAATTATTTTGTAACGAAATGGCTGCAGCTATGAATGAAGGTAAAGCAGCATATGCAGAAGCAAATGGTGAAGTTGTAGAAGACGCTGAACCTGCATCAAGTGAAGAAGTTGCTGAAGTAGTTGCAGAAGCAGTTGCTGAAGGTGAAACAGAAGTAGTAGAAACAAAGGAAGTATAAGATGGCTGGCGCAACTCCTAAATTAATTAAAGAATTAAGAGAAAAATCTGGTGCAGGTATGCTTGATTGTAAAACTGCTTTAAATGAGTGTGATGGTAACTTAGATGAAGCTATGAAATACTTAAGAGAATCTGGTTTAGCAAAAGCTGCTAAAAAAGCTGGAAATGTAGCAGCAGAAGGATTAATTACTATTTTAGTAAATGATGATTCTACAAAAGCTACTATGGTAGAAATCAATTCTCAAACTGACTTTGTTGCTAAAAATGATCAATTCATTGCTTTAACAAACGAAGTTACTGCTCATGTACAAGCTGAGGGTTGTTCTGAGAAAGAAGAATTATTAAAAACTACTATCAATGGTGTAAACTTTGAAGAGTATTTAAATGGTAAAATTGCAACAATCGGTGAAAACATTGTTACTAGAAAAATGGCAACAATATCTTCTGATAATGGTGTTGTTAATGGTTATGTTCACTTAGGTAAAGTTGGAGTTATGTTAGCTGCTACTTGTGCTGATAGTGCAAAAGATAAAACTAAAGATATATTAAAAAAAGTTGCTATGCATGCAGCTTCTATGAAACCAACAGTTATCTCTTATAAAGATTTAGATGCTGATTTTATTGAATCTGAAAACAAAGCAATTATTGCTGATATTGAAAAATTAAATGAAGAATTAGTAAGACTTGGAAAACCATTAAAAAATATTCCTGAATTTGTTTCTCAAGTTCAATTAACTGATGAAGCTATTGCAGCTGCTGAAGCTAAAATGAAAGAAGAATTAATTGCAGAGGGTAAACCTGAAAAAATTATTGGAAACATCGTTAAAGGTAAAATTGCTAGATGGATTGAAGATAATACTCAATTAGATAAAACTTATGCTTTATTATCTCAAACTTATGTTATGGATGATTCAATGACAGTTGAGCAAGCTATCAAAGCTTGTGATGAGTCAATCGAAATCGTTGAATATGTAAGATTTGAACTTGGTGAAGGTATCGAGAAAAAAGAAGAAGATTTCGCAGCTGAAGTTGCTGCTCAAATGGCTTAATAAAAATTATTAAGAAATTACTAAAAAGAGGTTTCTACCTCTTTTTATCTAAGACTGGAGAAAAATGAACGACCAGCCTATACTACAAGCAAAAAATATCTCTCATAAATTTGATTATGAACTTTTTAATAATATAAATCTCTCATTAAATGAAAAAGAATCAATTGCTATTATTGGAAAAAGTGGAAGTGGAAAATCAACTCTGCTCAATATTATCTCATCACTTTTAAAGCCATTTCAAGGTGAAGTAATTTTCCAAAATCAAAACATTTATACAATAAAGAATAAAAAGCTTTTAAACATAAGAAGAGAAGATTTTGGTATAATATTTCAAGCACATTATCTTTTTAGAGGTTTTACTGCAAATGAAAACTTACAAATTGCTCAATTTTTAAGTAATCAAGTTGTAGATGAAAAACTTTTAGAAAGTTTAGATATAAATCATGTCTTGCATCAAGGTATTGGTGAATTAAGTGGTGGTCAACAGCAAAGATTATCTATTGCTAGGGTTTTAACAAAAAAACCAAAAATAATTTTTGCTGATGAACCAACAGGAAATTTAGATAAAGATACTGCACATGATGTAATGAATACTTTATTTGAATATATAAAGTCTAATAATGCTGGATTAGTTCTTGTAACACATGAAGAAGATATTGCTTTTAAGTGCGACAAGGTTTATAAACTAGTTGATTTGGAACTACAGGAGATTAAGTGACTTTATTGTTGATAACAAAAACAAATATGATTGTCAAAATTTTTGATTTGATATGTACAAAACTTGATATAAGACTTTTTGTTCAAGAGAGTTCAAATGTTAGTAAAAATTATGATTTTGTAATTGTTGATCAAGATTTAATAGATGATAAATTTAATATCATTAAACAATTTACTTCGAAAATTGGTGCAATCTCAAATGAAGAATTACCCTTTGATAAATCAAGAGATTTTTTAATTTCAAGACCTTTTTTACCACATGATTTATTTTCAATTTTAAATGAACAAATTTCAATAATTAATGAAGAAGCTAAAGAAGAAAGAGAAAATAAAAATAAATATTCACATGATGAAGCTGATGATGTTTCTGAATACATAGAGACCTTAGCAGACGATATTGCATATGATATTGAAGATGAGAGTGATGAGAGTATTATCTCAATTGCAGCGCTTAAATCAGGTGGGATTTTAGATGTTGGTGAACTTGGGAAAATTAATAGTATTTTAAATGATGATAATTTACAAAAGAGATTTGAAAAAGAGTTCGCAGATGAATCAGAAATGAGTGAAACTGATTGGAAAGATCTTTCTCAAATTATTGATGATGCCTTAGGTGAAGTAAAAGAGTATGAGTTCGATTTAGATCATAAAGAACCGTATGAATTGATCTTAAGTAAATATAATATAGATGAATTAAGACCACTATTGACTAAATGCAATCAATCAATAATAGATAGATTATCTCAAGGTGAGATTGTAGATTTAAAATTATCAATAAGTAAGTAAGGGTAGAGAATTGGTAAATGAAAAAAAAGGTGCGATACTAATCATATCAGGACCTAGTGGTTGTGGAAAATCAACTTTATTAAAAGAAGTATATAAAGATATTGAAGATTATTATTTTTCAATTTCTTCAACTACAAGAGCTCCAAGAGTTGGAGAAAAAGATGGAGTTGATTACTTTTTTATTAGTAAAGAAGAGTTTTTAAAAGATATAGAAGCTGGTTATTTCTTAGAATGGGCAGAAGTTCATGGAAATTATTATGGAACATCTTTAAAGCCTATAAACAAAGCTGTTAGTGAAGGAAAGTTAGCAATCTTTGATATTGATGTTCAAGGTCACGATATAGCTAGAGAAAAACTAAATAATATTATTACTTCTGTTTTTATTACAACACCAAATTTAAGTGAATTAGAAAAAAGATTAAACAATAGAGCAACAGATAGTAAAGAAATTATTGAAAATAGAATAAAAAATGCAAAAGAAGAGATAAAACATTTTCAAAAGTATGATTATTTTATAATAAATGATGATTTAGAAAGTGCTAGTAAAGAACTTGTGAGTATTGCTAATGCGGCTAGGATCAAAAGTAAACTTTTTGATCCTAAATTACCTGAGAGTTGGATAGATTAGATTTTATCTTTACTTTCAGGTTTTCCAAAGTGATAACCTTGGCAGTAATCAATATTTAACTCTTTGATTTTTTCATAAATTTCTTCTGATGATACAAATTCTGCAACAGTTTTAAATCCAAATTTCTTAGAGAAATCAGCAATTGTTTCAACAATGATTTGTTGGTTTTTAGAAGTATCAATATTTTTTATTAATGAACCATCAATTTTTACAAAATCTATATTTAAATTTGTAAGCATATTAAAGTTAGAATATCCAGCTCCAAAGTCATCAACTCCAACACTACAACCTAAAGATTTAACTTTATCAATAAATGTAGTAACTGTAGCAAAGTTATTTATCTCTTCAGATTCTAATATTTCAAATTCTAAAAGATGAACGAACTCTTTATTTTCTTCTAGTGTATCATATATTTTTTTAGTTGTTTTTGTATTTGTAATATCATCAAATGAGATATTAACTGCAACTCTTTTATTTTGTTCTTTTATTAAACTAATAGCTTCAAGAAGCATAATTTCTATAATATGTGAATATAGTTTTGCTTTTTTTGCTATGTCTAAAAATTTAATAGGTGCAATTACTTCACCTTGTTCATTTATATATCTAATAAGTGCTTCATATTTGTAAATCTCTTGAGTTTGGGTATTTACAATAGGTTGATAAAAGGCTACAAATAAGCCTTCTTTTAGACCTTTTTTTACTTCTTTTACCCACTTGATATTATCTTCAAAAGATTCTTGAATATTAAAAGAATTATCATAAACTAATATTTGTTCAAATCTTTTTCTAGCATAATTTATAACTCTCTCTGTGTATTTGTAAGCTAGTTTATTATCAGCACAAGCAATACCAATAGTAACATTTAAGTCAATCTCATTTTCGTCAATAAAGATTGCATTTTCTTCAATATGATTTGCAAATTTTTCACAAAGGACTTCAAACTCTTTGATATCCATTGCATAATCTTTTGCTACAACTGCAAATTTATCAGATTCTATTCTGTAAACTCTATAATCATCAGAAGAGAAGAATTGTTTTATTATCATAGAAAATTGAATTAATAATTTATTTCCATTATCTTCACCAAAAAGGTCATTAATAGTTGAAAATTTATCGATATTAATAAGTGCCATTAAATCTTGAGCAGTTAAATCTAAATCTTTTTTTAACTTATTTCTATTTGGTAATCTTGTTAGTTTATCAACATATAAATCTTTTAACTCATGATAAAGTAATGATTGGCTCATCACTTGTAAAAGTTTTTTCATATCAATTGGTTTTAATATGTATTTATCAACTCCAATATCAATAGCTTCTAGTAAATATTCTGTATTTGAAAAAGCAGTTGCTACAATAATAGGAATATTTGGATTTATTTTTTTTATCTCTTTTATCATGTCTAAGCCATTCATTTGTGGCATATTAACATCTGTGATGATTAAATCGATTTCTTCTTCATGTTTTTTAAAAAGATCTAAGCCCTCAAGCCCATTTTCTGCTACAAATTGCTTATTTGTAAAGCCTTTTAGTATATTTAGAGTTATGTCTCTTAGAGACTTTTCATCTTCTGCATATAAAATTGTAATATTTTTTAAAATCGAAATATTATTAATCATTAACCTAAACTCCAAAACTAATAAGATATAATATAAATTGAATTATATCTAAATAGTAGCATAATTAAATTAAATAAGAAAGTTAAAATTGAATTTTAGGAATATTAGTGTCAAAAGTTAAGTGTAATCATTGTCATTTAGAATTTAGTGACAGTGTGATGATAAAAGAAGAAGAATTAAACTTTTGTTGTAAAGGCTGTCAAGGAGTCTATCATCTCTTGCAAGATCAAAATCTTGATTCATTTTATGATAAATTAGGAAATAAAACTATTCAGCCTCCTTTAGAAGTAAGTAGTGATTTAAACAAATTTGATACACAAAGTTTTGAAAAAATCTATGTCACAGAAGATGAAAATGGTTATAAGAAAGTTGATTTAATTATTGAGGGAATCCATTGTGCAGCTTGTATTTGGCTAAATGAAAAAGTTTTATACAACACAGAGGGAATAATCGATGCAAATATTAATTTTACAAATAATAAAGCAAAAATAGTTTGGAATAGTAAAAAAATAGCCTTATCGCAAATAATAGAAAAAATCAGAAGTATAGGTTATAACGCGTTTGCTTACAATTCTAAAATTGCTGATGAAAAAGCATCATTAGCAAAAAGAGATTATTTTATTAGAATGATGGTGGCAGTTTTCGCAACAATGAATATTATGATGTTATCAGTCGCAAAATATACTGGATTTTTTACAGGGATTACTCCTGAGGTTAGACATTTAATTCACTTAGGAGAGTTTATCTTATCTACACCAGTGATTTTTTATAGTGGGTGGATTTTTTATAGGGGTGCTTATTATGGCTTGAAAAATCGTATTTTAAATATGGATTTTCTAGTAAGTGCTGGGGCAACTTTTACATATATTTATTCAGTTTTTATACTTTTTGGACTAAAAGGCGAGAGCTATTTTGACTCTGTTAGTATGATTATTACTTTTGTATTAGTTGGTAAATATCTTGAGGTACTTGGAAAAAAATCTGCAGTTGATACCCTTGATACCATTAAAAGTCAAATACCTTTAGAAACAACACTTATAAAAGATGGTAAAAAAGTAGAAGTATCTGTGGAAGATATACAAATAGGTGATATAGTAGAATTAAAAACAGGGGATAAAGCAAGTGTTGATGGAATAATTATAAAAGGTGAAAGCTCTTTTGATGAGTCATCAATTTCTGGAGAATCATTACCTATTTATAAAAAAGTCGATGATGTGATTTTTTCAGGAACACTAAACCAAGACTCTTTAGTACAATATAGAGTTACAAAAACCTTTAAAGACTCAACTTTGAACTCTATTGTTACACTATTAGAAGACTCCCTTGCATCAAAACCAAAAATAGAACACAAAGCAAATGAGATATCAAAAGGTTTTTCTGTAATGATTTTGGCATTGTCAATTCTTACATTTTTAGTTTGGTATTTTTTGGGTATTGATTTAGGTTTTAATTATGATGGAGTAAGTCACTTTGAAAAATCTTTTATCGTAGCAATTTCAGTTATTGTAATAGCTTGTCCTTGTGCTTTAGCACTTGCTACTCCAATTGCAAGTTTAATTGGAATATCTGAGTTAGCAAAAAAAGGTTTACTTTTTAAAGAAGCAAAATTTATTGAAGAGTTAGCTCGAACTACAAAGTTAGTGGTTGACAAAACAGGGACAATTACAAATGGTAAATTATCTGTTGTAAAAGCGCAAATTTTAGATGAAAATATTCACAAATTAGATTTATTGTACTCTTTATTAGACAGTTCAACCCATCCAATTAGTACTTCAATAAAAGAGTATTTAAAGAATCACTACAAAAATTTGAGCTTGAAAAATTTAAGTAATGTTAAAACATTACAAGCCAAAGGTATGAAAGCAATTTATAAAAACCTAGAAGATAAAGAGTTTGAAATTCTTGGTGGAAACCAAAAACTTATGGAAGAGTTTGGTGTAAAATATAAATTTGATTCACAAAATTCTGTATATATTTTTGCTATAAATAAAAAAGTAGTTGCAACTTTTGAATTAAAAGATGAAATAAAAGATTTTGCAAGAGAGTTTGTAAGTGATTGTTTAAAAAATAATATTGATGTTATAATGTTAACTGGTGATAATGAAAATGTAGCAAATTATGTTGCGAAAGAAGTTGGAATTAAAACTGTTGTTGCAAATATAAATCCAATACAAAAAGCAAAATATATTAATAAGCTAAAAGAACAAGGACATACTGTTGTAATGGCAGGAGATGGAGTTAATGATTCAGTAGCACTAAGTAGTGCAAATGTTTCAATTGCTATGGGAAATGGTGCTGATATTTCTATTGCTGTATCAGATATCGTTTTATTGAATAACTCCTTAGAAAGCCTAAATCAAGCTTTTATTATTTCTAGAAAAACATATAAATTTATAAAACAAAATTTATCAATATCTTTATTATATAATTTAGTTACAATTCCTTTAGCCATGGCAGGATTTGTAATGCCACTAGTTGCTGCATTATCGATGAGTTTAAGTTCATTAATAGTTGTTGCAAACTCACTTAGGATAAAAGGAAAATAGATGATAGGAAGTACACTTTTGTTGATGCTAGTTGTTGGATTAGTTGTTTCATTTGCAATTTTGGGTATGTTTATTTGGGGTGCAAAAACTGGACAGTTTGATGATAGTAATAAAATGATGGATGGATTGCTTTTTGACTCACAAGAAGATTTAAATGATGCGATTACTAGAGAAAATAAAAAAGAGAAAGATAAAGAAGAGCAAAAAAAAAGTAAGCCAAAAAATTGACTTACTTTAACAAAGTTTAAAAATGATTATAATTTAGAAATTTTTTCAGCGATTTCTTTTATATCAGCATCAGAAAGTCTTGCAACTTGACCTTTCATAACACCTTTCATAGCACCACCATAAGTTCCAGCTTTATAACCTTTTAAAGCTTCCTCAACTTTTGCAGCAGGCCAACCTTTAATAATTTGAGATTTTCCTAAAGCAGATTTCTCAAAGTTTGCACCATGGCATCCAGCACATGCAGTTGTATTTACAGCTGCAAAAAGTGATGCTGCAGCAATCACTGTTCCTAAAACTATTTTTTTCATTTGTTCTCCTTGAAATTTGAAGCTTAATTTTACCTATAATTTCTTTTTATTAGCTTAGATTTTTTGTTAAATAACTTTATATAAAGTCTATTTATAATATAGTTAATAAATTATTAATATTGGGTATAAAATGGATAATAATGAGTTTGTTCTTCAAATAAAAGAGTTAAATTTTGGATATAAAAAAGACAAATTAATTTATAATAATTTTTCCTTAAATTTAAAAAAATCAGAAGTTAAATCAATAGTTGGTGCTAGTGGAAGTGGTAAAAGTACCCTTTTTGAACTAATTACAAAATCACTAAAGCCTTTAAAAGGGCAGATTATCTCATCTAAAATAGCTTCGATTTATCAAGATCCTTATAGCTCATTTCATCCTACATATTCAGTACTTGAGCAAATAAATGATGTAGTTCCTAATATAAATAAAGAGGAATTAAATTCTTTATTAGATGAGTTAAGTTTAGATTATGACTTGATATTAAATAAACCACATGAATTAAGTGGTGGACAACTTCAAAGATGTTCAATACTTCGGGCACTTTTAATGAAACCAGAACTTTTGTTAGTTGATGAAGCAACTTCTGCTTTAGATAATATAATTGCCCTTGATGTTATGAAATTGGTATTGAATTTTTTGCCTAATTATGGAATACTTCTAATAACTCATGATATGCATTTAGCATCTTGGTGTAGTGATGAAATAATAAAATTGGATACTTATGAATGAAAATAAAAAAGCTTTAGTTCTTTTAAATATGGGTGGACCAAGGGATAAAGATGAATTAGAGATGTTTTTACGAAACATGTTTAATGATAAAAATATTATTACTGTAAAAAGTGATATTTTAAGATCTTTTATAGCTACAATGATTGTTTTAAGTAGAAAAAATTCTGCTTGGAAAAACTATGAAGCTATTGGTGGTTCTTCTCCTATTAATAAACTAACTGAAGATTTAGTTGCCAAATTAAATAGAACTTTTGAAGATTTTGAAGTATTTCAAGTGATGCGATACACTCCTCCTTTTGCTGCTAAATGTGTACAGCAATTAAAACAAAAAGGCATAGAAGAAGTTGTACTTTTACCTTTATACCCTCAATACTCAACTACAACTACAAAGTCTTCTGTGGAAGATTTTATGGATATAGCAAAGGACGATTTTAAAGTAAGAGTAATAGAACCTTTTTATAAAAATGAAAAATTTAATGATAAAGTTACAAATGACATAATAAGTAGTGTTGAAGATACAAAGTTATACAATTTGATTTTTTCAGCACATGGATTACCACAAAAAATAGTAGATGCTGGAGATCCATATGAAAAACAAGTAAATGAACATGTGAAAATTTTATCTGAAATATTAAAAAACAAAAAAATAGAATTTGAATCAATTTCATTAGCATATCAATCTAAAGTAGGTCCTTTAAAATGGCTAACACCATCTTTAGAAGATAGATTAAAAGAGTTGAAAAATAAAAATGTGCTTATTTATCCAATCGCCTTTATAGTGGATAATTCTGAAACTATGTTTGAACTTCATATTGAGTATGAAGAAATAGCAAAAGAATTAGGAATAAATGAGTATAAAGTAGTTAGTTGTGTAAATGATAGTGATGAATTTATTAATGTAATAGAAGAGTTGATACGATAAGGGGTAATAATGTCTAATTCCATAATTTTAGAAATAGCAAAAGATGCGATTGAAGAAGAACTTTTTGATAAGTCAAAGATTGATAGGGTTGATTTAGAAGCAAGTTTTGATTTATTGAATGAACAAAGAGCCTGTTTTGTGACGCTTTATTCTGACGGAAGATTAAGAGGGTGTATTGGTTCTTTATTTCCTACCCGGAAATTAATAGATGATATAATTGTAAATGCTCAAAATGCAGCTTTTAGGGATTTTAGATTTCAACCCCTATCAAAAAAAGAGTTTGAAAGTGTACAAATAGAAATTTCACTTTTAAGTATTCCTAAAATTGTAATTTATGATTCAATAGAAGAATTAAAAGAAAAAATCAGACCAAATATCGATGGTGTTATTTTAAAGCAAGAACAAAATCAAGCAACATTTTTACCTCAAGTTTGGGAAGAGTTACCAACTTTTGATGAATTTTTTGAGAATCTTAGCTTAAAAGCTGGATTAGATATTGGTTCACTTACTCACTTCCCTGATATTTATACATATCAAGTAGAAAAGGTAAAATGATAAAAAACAAAATGAATTTTTCTGGTACTTTTTATCCTGATGATAAAAAAAGACTTTTAAAATATTTTGAAATTTTCACTTTAAATGAAGAAAAAATCAACTTAGATATTAGCCCAAGAGCTATTATTGTACCCCATGCTGGATATATCTATTCAGGAAGTGTTGCAAATATGGCATATAATTTAAGTAAAGAAAAGAAACCCAAAAGAGTAATAGTTATTGGGCCTTCCCATAGATATTATTTAAAAGGGGCCTCTCTTAGTATTTTTGATTCTTATGAAACCCCTTTAGGCGATTTACATATTGATAAAGAATTTTGCTTGAAATTAATTGAAAAATATGATTTTTTAGATTTTGACAAAAATGCTCACATGGAACACTCAACTGAAACTCAAATGCCTTTTATTAAAAATTATTTTAACTCAGAAGTTTTAGAAATAGTATATGGCAAAATAGATGCTAAAGACTTATCTTTATTAATTACGGAACTTTTAAAAGACAAAGATAATTTTCTTGTAATAAGTACAGATTTAAGTCATTTTTATACTTTAACTGAAGCAAATATCTTAGATGAAATTTGTATTGAAGCTATCAAAAATCAAGATTTAGATAAGTTAACTAAGAGTTGCGAAGCTTGTGGGAAAGAGGGTGTTAAAGCACTTTTAATAGCAGCAAAAGAGTTTGATTATAAAGTGAAGTTTTTAGATTATAAAACAAGCTTTGATGTAACAAAAGATAAATCAAAAGTTGTAGGTTATGCTTCTTTTGTAATAGGAAAGAGTATTGTTATTTAGTTTGAAAAAATTTATTTCATTTTTTTTAGAACCTTTTACTTTTGGATTTTTAATTTTATTATTAGCATTTATATTTTTGCTTTTTAATAATTATAAAAAAGCAAAATCGATTTTATTTGTAGGTTTGATTTTTATATTTTTGATTTCAAATTCTTTATTTTCTAATTTTTTAATATCACCTTTAGAAAATCAATATAAAAACCAAAAAAATGTTGATATTTCTAAAGTAGAATATATTTTATTATTAGGTGGAGATTTTGAATCAAGAGCTTATGAAGTAATTAAATTAAGTCTAAAATTAAAAGATGCCAAAATTATAACCTCAGGATATGCAGGAAAAATGATGATTTCAGATGCTTTATATGCCAAAAATGAGTTAATAAGTTTGGGTATAAATGAAAATAGAATTATCATGCAAGAAAAACCAAAAGATACTATTGAAGAAGCAAAGTCAATAAAAGAACTTTTAAATAATAAGCCTTTTATTTTAGTAACAAGTGCTTACCATATGCCAAGAGCAATGAAAATATTCCAAATGCAAGGCTTAAATCCTATAGCTGTACCTACAGATTTTACAGTAAAAGAGCAAAAATCTAATAGTTATTTGAGTATAAATGACTTAAGAAAAGTCAGTATTGCTATTCATGAATACATAGGTCTTGCTTGGCTTAAGATAAAAGATATTTTAAATTAAATAATTTTGGTATAATAAATATAAATTAACAAAGAGACGGAATGACTAAATTAAATGAAAAAATAGAACTTGGAGTAATGAATACTCTTAAAGTAAATAGATTAACAGAACCTGGAATATATTTAGAAGCTTTAGATGAAGAAGTTGTACTATTGCCAAATGCATATATAAGAAGTGATATGGAAATAGGAACACTAGTAGATGTATTTATATATACAGATTCAGAAGATAGATTAGTAGCAACTACATTAAAGCCATATGCCATGAAAAATGAATATGCTTGCTTAGAAGTTGTTGATACTGCTAAATTTGGAGCTTTTGTTGATATTGGACTTCCAAAAGATTTACTTGTACCAATAAATAGACAAACTTCAACTTTTAATGTTGGAGCTAGAAAAGTTTTAAGAGTGATTGAAGATGAAAAAACACAAAGACTAATTGCAACAGAAAAGTTTACTCAGTTTTTATCAAAAGATATAGTTGGCTTAGAAAAAAATGATGAGGTTATGATTCTTTTATTTTCAAAAACTCCATTAGGATATAAAGTAATAGTAAATAACTTATATGAAGGAATGATTTTTCATACAGAAATTTTTGAAAATACTAATATTGGTGATTTAAAAAAGGCTTATATTAAAAATATAAGAGATGATGGTAAACTAGATTTATCTTTACAAAAGATTGGTCAAAAAAAATCTGGTGACAATTCCCAAAAAGTTTTAGAAGTTTTAAAAGAAAATAATGGAAAAATAAACTTTACATATAAAAGTGAAGCAGAAGATATAATGAAAGCCTTTGCTATGAGCAAAAAAGCTTTTAAAGCAGCACTTACAGAATTGATATCAAAAGAAAAGATTAGATTAGAAGATAATTATATACAGGTAAAATAAAAAATTAAATATGATTTCAAATTTTTAATTAAGATAAATTTTATCCTATTTAAATATAATTACATTAGAAATTTAAAGAAGGATTAATATGGCAACAACAAAATTACAAGGTAATATAATAAATTTGTTAGGTAATGAAGTAAATGTTGGTGATAAAGCTCCAGTTGTTAATGTTGTTGGACAAGATTTAAAAGATATTGAAGTTGGTAATAAAGCACAAATCTTAATTATTGTTCCATCACTAGATACTCCTGTATGTGCAGCAGAAACTAGAAAATTCAATGAAGAAGCTGTAGAAACTGAAGCAGAAGCGGTAGTTGTTTCTATGGATTTACCATTTGCAATGGGAAGATTTTGTACAACTGAAGGAATAGAAAACTTAAAAGTTGCATCTGATTTTAGAAATAAAGATTTGGCAAATGCTTATGGTGTATTAATAGGTGATGGTCCATTAGCTGGAATCACTTGTAGAGCAGTATTTGTAATTGATGCAAATGGAATTGTAAGACATAAAGAAATTTGTGAAGATATAAGTGATGAACCAAATTATGAAGCAGCACTTAATGCGGTAAAAGAAGTTACAGAAACTTCTTGTTGTGGAACTTGTCATTAATCAATGAATTAAGTTAAAAAATCTCATACAATCTCTTAATTAACTTTAGGAGATTGTATTATGAAAAACTGGTATAACAAGTTTATATCTCAACCCCACCAACCATTTTTTACAAATGGGATTCTTTTTTTATTACTTTTTGTTTTAACTATTTTTTTAAATTATTCAAATCTTGTTACTATAAAAGTACCTTTATTAGTATTTCATGCATATGCTTTACTTTTTGTAGTATTTATTCAACTTTTTTTAGGTTTCTTATTTGTTGTATTTCCAAAATTTTTAATGCAAGCAGATATTAAAAAAGAAGTTTATTCCAAACAAGCTATTTTATATTTTATTGGTTCTTTACTATTTTTTATATCGATATTTACAAGTGAAGTTTTCAATATTTTTTCAATATTTTTTCTTTTTTGTATTCAATTGAGTAGTTTTAAAATTTTATATAATATTCATATAAAATCAACTATAAAAATTAAAAAAGATACTTTATGGGTACTTATATCATTTGCTTGTGGGCTTGGGGCAAATTTACTATTTATTATTTCTTTTATTCCCTTATCTTATGCAAGTGTATTACGACAATTATCTATAAATAGTGGATTTTATCTTTTTATTTTTATGCTTATTTTTTCTATTGCTCAAAGAATGGTGCCATTTTTTTCTTCAGCTAAAATTGAAGGATATGTAATAAATAAATCAAAATATATCTTAGAAACCGTGTTTGCTCTTTTAGTTTTGAAAGTGCTTATTTTAACTTTTTTACCAAATCCTTATAATCTAATTAGTGATATTCCTCTTTTTATAATATTTACAAAAGAGCTAATAAAATGGAAACTTTCTCTTAAAAAAGTAAGTTCTATCATGTGGATTTTATATATCTCTTTATATTGGATTCCAATTGGATTTTTTCTTTCAAGTATTCAATCACTAATAAATATCTTTGATAATTCAATTGTTTTTGAACAAAGTATTATTCATATTTTTGCTTTAGGATATTTTTGTACTATTTTACTAGGATTTGGGACAAGGGTTACCTTAGGTCATTCAGGAGCCATTCCAACTGCCAATAGATTTACAGTTATTTTATATCTTGTTTTTCAAGTAGTTGTGCTATTGAGACTCTTTACAGCATATAGTATAAATTTTGGATTTGATTATTTATTTTTTATAAATCTAAGTGCTATACTCTTTTTGCTTGTTTTTATTTTATGGTCATCAAAATATATTGTAATACTTCTAAAAGGAAAATAGTAATCTTTTAAACTACACATTTTCTTAACATATTTAAAATAAAATAAAAAATGAAATAAAGGATATGTTATGAAAATAAATGAAAATGAAATAACTCCAGAAGAACTGTTTGAAGATAGAAGAAAATTTTTAAAACTAGGTGCTGCCTCAGTAGTAGCTAGTTCAACTTTGATGGAACTAATGGCAAAAGAGAGTTTACCAACACCAAATTTAACTTATAAAAAAGATATAAATGCTAATAATCTAAAATTAAATAGTTTTGAGCAAATCACTTCTTACAATAATTTTTATGAATTTACAACTTCAAAAAAAGATGTAAAATATATGGCTCATACTTTGAAACCAAATCCTTGGGCTATTGAGATTGATGGACTTGTTGAAAAGCCATTTACAATTGACATAAAAGATTTGATTAGTTCAAATTCTTTAGAAGAGAGAATTTATAGATTTAGATGTGTTGAGGGCTGGTCTATGGTTGTTCCATGGATTGGTTTTGAACTTGCTACATTAATAAAAAAATGTAAACCTTTAAGTGATGCAAAATATGTAAGGTTTGAAACTAAATATGACCAAGAGATGTTCCCTGACCAAGAAAGGAGTGTTGTTTTTGCAAATATTAAAAACTATCCTTATGTGGAAGGTCTTAGAATGGATGAAGCTATGAATCCTCTTACTCTTTTAGCTGTGGGACTTTATGGAAAGACTTTAGAAAATCAAAATGGTGCACCATTAAGATTGGTTGTACCTTGGAAATATGGATTTAAATCAATAAAATCAATTGCAAAAATATCGTTTATAAAAGAACAGCCTTTAAATACTTGGCAAGATATAGCATCAAATGAGTATGGCTTTTATGCAAATGTTAACCCTAAAGTTGATCATCCAAGATGGAGTCAAGCAAGGGAAAGAGTTTTAGGTAAATTTCTAAAACAAGATACTTTGATGTTCAATGGTTATGAAAAGGAAGTTGCTTATATGTATAAAGGAATGGATTTAAGAAAGAACTTTTAATGAAAGTATTTATTTTTATACTATTAATTCTGCCATCATTTATTTTGGGATATGAAGTCTTTATAGTACAAAATCTTATTGATCCAATAAAATATATCTATACTGTAACCGGTGCAATTGCAATGGTTTTACTCTTTTTTTCAACAACTATTTCACTTATACGAAAAAGAGTAAATCTAATCTCTTATAGGAAAATGATAGGACTCTTTGGATTTTATTATGTATTTTTGCATTTTTTAAATTTTGTAATCTTGGATATGGAAGTTGATTTTGAAAAAGTGATAAAAGAGACTTTAGAAAAACCATTTATTTACCTAGGAATGATATCTTTTGTTCTTTTAATATTTATGGCTCTTACATCATTTAGAAAGCTTTTTAAACTATATTTTAAATATCATAAAGTCATATATATAGTTTTAATACTCTCAACTATTCATTTTGTCATGGCTCAAAAAGCTTTATCAATTTCACAAATGGGATATTTATTATTTATTATTATAATTGGACTTTTTAAATTTAAACAAAGAGTAAAGTTAAATTAAATTACTCTTTTTTATATAATCAGCTACTCTAAAAGAGTTTGCATATATTGTCCAAGTATAAGGAACACTTCCTCCTGTTGGCATAAAACTTCCATCTGTGACAAAAAGGTTTTCTATGTCATGGCTTTGGCAATATTTGTTTAAGACAGATTTTTTTGGGTCATTACCAAATCTACAGCCACCAGCTTGTAAGTTAGCAGAGGGAAGTGGTGAAATATCACTTTTAATATCGCTAGCTCCCATTTGTTTTAAAACATCTATTGCTTTTTGTGCTAAAAAATTACCAACTTTTACATCTTGTGGATGGGCTCCAATTCTAATTGTTGCAACGGGAACTCCATATTTATCTTTGTATTTTTCATCAATACTTACAAAACAATTATCATTTGGCATCCAGTCTGTAAAAACTTCAAAATTTAGTATTCTTGATTTTGTGAAATTTTTATAGATTTTATCTTGTAACTCTTCCCCAAATAAAAGATTACCATTATCATCAGATTTTAGCCTTAGTGCTTTTCGTATGGGATTGGCATGGTCAAATAGAAAATCTATAGTTCCACCTTTAAACTCTTTTGTAAAATACCAATCTTGTAAACCTCTATTTACAAAAAAGCCAGTTTCAAATAATTTATCTTTACTTAACATTTTTGTATCAATAATAGCACTTCCTTGTCCCCCACCTGTGAAAAGCATATTTTTCCCAACTTGTCCAGAAGAGTTTGCCAAACCATTTGGGAAATCACTATTTTTAGAGTTTAATAGAAGTCTTGAACTCTCAACTGCTTGAGTTGCCACAATAAAAAGTTTAGCTTCAACTGTTTTTTCTATCTTTTCTTTTGTGTAATATACAGCTTTTTGTATTTTTTTATCTTTGTTTGTAAGCAGTTTAAATACAAAGGCATTTGGTATTATTGTTATATCTGTACTATTTAAAATAGGTTGGATTAAAGAAGCCCTTGAACTTCCCTTCGCTCCACTTGAACAAGAGTACGAACCACAATAATTTGAATAATAACAGGCATTTCTATTCTCTTTATTTTTAGATAAAATTGCTCTTGGAACTTTATATGAAACATAATCTAATTTTTCACAGGCTTTATCTATTAAATCAACTATTGGGTGTTCTTGTAATCTTGGATAAGCATAGTTTTTACTACTTCGGGGCTCCGCATGTTCGTATTTTGTATACTCCCCAGATACTCCAATAACTTTTTCAACCATGTCATAATAGGGTTCTATCTCATCATAAGAGATTGGCCAATCAACAACATTGGCACCTTTATATTTGCCAAAAGTTGATTTTAACTTAAAATCTTTTGGTTTAAGTCTATGAAAATATCCACTCATAAAATTTGATGAACCACCTAATATATTCCCATTCCAAAAACTCCAACCAGTTTCGTATGTAGGAAATTTATACCATTTACCATCGATTTTTTCTTCTATTACATGGTATTCACCTTTTAAGTTTGGAGTAAAAATATCTCTTCTTGAATAGGCTATTTCATCTTTTGAGAAGTCTTTTTCTGTATATATATCACCTTTTTCAAGAATTAAAACTTTTTTCCCTTCTTTTGCAAGGGTATAAGCTATTGGTCCCGCTCCAGCTCCACTTCCTATAATACATACATCATACATCAACTTTTGCTCCATATTTTCTTTTGGGTCTTGGAATTCCAGGTTTATGATTTAATGCCATCCATCCTGATTGAAATTTATTTCCACCATATATTGGATCACTAAGCATGGCTTCAATTCCATAATAAACTAAAATATTTATCCATGAAGAACCATACTCGCTCCCATTAGCTTGTTTTATGATTTCTAGTTTTTCATCTTTTGTTGCTTTGAAAAATTCAGGAAAAGTTTCTTTAAAGACTTGAGCTGCATTTAAAATAAGCTCTAAATCATCTTTATCAAAACTATAGTGGTCTATATTTTGTTTTAAGTAAGCAACACTTCCAAACTCTTTAGCACTTGGCATTTTTGAAGTTTTTGGGAAAAGTATATTTTGTACTTCTAAGATAGTTGTCCAAATAGTGTCATCAACATCTTTTGCCATCATATAACTATTTACAATAATAGGGGTAAGCGTACTTAGTTTTATAAATGTTCTTCTTTTCATAGCTTTATCTTATATAAAATTTGTAAATCTTTTGTGTAGTAATTATTATATCATATGCTTAGATTTTTACTATTTAATAAAGCACTTTATGATACTATTCGCAAATGACAAATAAAATGAATATACACTAAATGCCCTTATCTAATCTAAACGAAGAACAATTAGCAGCTGCCACATGTAACCCTGGGTTTAACCTTATCATTGCAAGTGCTGGTACTGGAAAAACATCCACTATTGTTGGAAGAATTGCTACATTAATTAATGGTGGAGTTAAACCTTCTGAAATAATACTTTTAACTTTTACAAATAAAGCAGCCCAAGAGATGGTCCAAAGGGTTTCTAAATTTTTTGGAAAAGAGACAGCGGGAGCCATTATGGCTGGAACTTTTCATAGTGTTAGTTATAAGTTAATAAAACAATTACAAGTAAATATAACACTGAAGCAACCAAACGAATTAAAAACACTTTTTAAATCTATTTATGAAAAAAGAGTCTTTTTTGAAAGGGATGATTCAACAAGCCCATATGATGGAGGCTATTTATATGATATTTATTCTTTATATTTAAACTCTAAAAATAATGAAGAGTTTGGGGATTGGATAGTTGAAAAAAATGCTGGACATGAGATTTATACTGCTATTTATGAAGATGTAATCAAAGAGTTTCATACATTAAAAAAAGAGTATGGTTATGCCAATTTTGATGATTTATTAACTATTATGCTTGAACTTCTTGAGACAAATGATTTTGATTTTAAAGAAATTCTTGTAGATGAATATCAAGATACAAATCCTTTACAGGGAAAATTATTAGAAGCTTTTAAACCAAAATCACTTTTTTGTGTAGGTGATTATGACCAAAGTATTTATGCTTTTAATGGCTCTGACATTGGGATTATTTCTACCTTTGCTGATAGGTATGAGGGTGCAAAAGTTTTTACTTTAAGAAAAAACTATCGTTCAACTAGACCAATTTTACAACTTGCAACAAAAGTGATTGAACACAATGAAAGAATTTATGATAAAAATCTTGAAGTAGTAAGACAAGATGCAGAACATTCTCCTAGACTATTAACTTTTAATGAACTTTTTGATCAATATGAGCATATCTCAAAACTAATTTCACAAAGTACCACACCACATATAGATATAGCGATAATATTTAGAAATAATTCAAGTGCAGATGGTATAGAAGCAAACTTAAGAGAATTTTCAATACCAGCTAAAAGAAAAGGCGGAAAGAGTTTTTTTGAAGCTGCTGAGGTAAAATTTGTATTAGATATTATTACTTTACTGAAAAGTCATAATGATATGATGGCAGCTATTCATATTTTGGAGTATGGAAAAGGAATAGGAAAAGCTATAGCAAAAGATATATTTGATGCTTTGATGAAGTTAGGGCATGGAGATTTATTTCAAGGTTTATTTAATCCAGACCCAGATATAAAAAGTCCATATGTGTCAACAAAAACAAAGAATGTCCAGCTAGGACTTTTTGATGATTTCGCGGAGTTAGGTTCTGTTTCTAAATTCAAAGATTGTGGTTTTGATGATAAGTTTTTAGGAAATCCAATTTTAAAACATCCAAAACTTTGTGTTGAAGGTGGAGAGTTCTTATTTGAATTTTATTTGATAGTAAAAGATTTAAAAAGAATAAAAAATCCAAGAAGTGCTATTGATCATATATTTAAATCTAACTTGTATGACCACTTAATAGAAATGTTATCTACAAAAAGAGCTACTAGAAAAGATGGACAAGTAGATCCTGCTATGAAACAGACCTCAATAGTAAGAATAAATAGAAAAATAACTTTATTGAAATCATTATCTTATAATTATAGTGATATAGAAAAATTCATAAATGCTATGGTTTTAGGTGGTAGTGAAATGAGTGAAGGAGATGGAGTAAATTTACTTTCTGTTCATGCATCAAAGGGTTTAGAGTTTAAAGAAGTTTATGTAATAGATTTGATGAATGGAAGATTTCCTAATCAAAAATTAATCGCAAAAGGTGGAAGTATAGAAGAAGAGAGACGCTTATTTTATGTAGCTGTTACTAGGGCTAAAGATATTTTGTATTTATCTTATGCAAAGTATGATAAAGTAAAAAAACTTAGTTTTGTGCACTCTCAATTTTTAAAAGAAGCTGGTTTAATAAAAGATGATACAGAATAATTATATCTTCAATAAATAAACTATTTTTAAGACTAAGTTAATAATCAGTTAATTAGTAATAATATATTAAAAGTTAGAATAAAATTATCTAAATATTAATAAATTACTTTTAATTCTTTTGAGGTTATATAATATGAAACTTAGTCTTTCCAAAATAAATTTTCTAAATATCTTTTCTATAATAGTTGTTTTTTCAATTATACTGGGCTTTTTTATTTATGAATTTAACCAAGAGTTATATGAAAAAAAAGTTATTTCACTCGAAAAAAGTTATTATAAAAAAAATAAAGCAATAATCAAAAATGAAATTCAAAGAGCTATAAAAAGAATAGAAGTAATAAATAACTTAATTTATGAAAAAAATGAATCTATTTTAAAAGAAAAAGTAAGTTTTGTTAAAAATTTATTTGATTCAAATAATGACAAAGATTTTAATATTATTTTGTCTAAATATAAAAAAGAATTAAATTTATTAAAATGGGATAATGGAACAGGGTACTTTTATATATTTGATAAAAATGGAAAGATCTTATACCATGGTGGTAATAAAAAATACATAAATACTAATGTATTTGAATCATCAAAAACAAATAAAGAGTTATATGATTTTTTAAAAGAGGCTTTAATTTTAGATGAAAATTATGGTTCTTACAAATGGTATAAACCAAATGAAAGTCCAAAAGAAGTTTATACAAAATATGTTTATATAAAAAGAGATGAAAAACATGATGTGTACATAGCAGCTGGCGTTTATAAAAAAGAAATAGATAAAAAAGTTCAAGAATTAGTTTTTGAAGATTTTAAAAAAGATAGATTTGGCGATAATAAATATGGTTATTTCTGGATATTAGGATTAGATAAAGTTATGAAAATGCATGCACTTAATCCTGAAATTGTAGGTAAAATAAATGATGATGTCCTTTCTGTAAAAGGAAGAATTCTTAATGAAACTACTATTAAAAAAGCTTTAGATGGTGGGGGATATATAAACTATAAATGGATAAGACCAGATACAAAAAAAGAAGATGAAAAATTCTCTTATGTAAAGTTAATACCTAATTGGAATTTGATTATTGGAGCAGGATTTTATGTTACAGAACTACAAGATATATTAGAAGAAGAAAAGAAAGCACTTAAAGAATTATCTGATGAATATTTATTAAAAATTTTTGTTGTTCTTACTATTTTGATTTCTATATCTTTGTTGATAGCAAGGTATCTTTCAATAAAAATTCATAATGTTGAAATTGAAAGAGAAGAACATATGAATATGCTAGAACAGTATAAACTGTTATTAGATAGAAGTTCTGTTGTTTCTAAAACTGATAAAAATGGAATTATTACTTATGTAAATGATAGCTTTGAAAAAATAAGTGGATTTAATAAAAGTGAACTTATAGGTATAACCCATAAGATAATTGCTCATCCAGATACTTCAAGAAGTCAATCTAAAAAATTATGGGATACTATTTTAAAAGGAAAGATTTGGAAAGGTATACTTAAAAATAAAAGGAAAGATGGAGATAGTTATTATAATAGTATTACTATTATTCCAATAAAAGATTCTCAAGGTAATATTCAAGAGTTTATATCAGCAGGTACAATAGTTACTGAACTAATAGAAAATCGGTCAAAACTTAAAAATCTATTTAAAACTGATGCTTTAACTGGTTTAGGAAATAGAGTAAGTTTAATTGATCATATTTCTAAGCAAGAAAGTGGAACCTTAGCACTAATCAATATTGATAGATTTAAAGAGATAAATGATAGTTACAATCATGTTATTGGTGATAAAGTAATAAAAGCATTAGCTGATAGGCTATTTAGGTATTTTAATGATAAAGGATATGATTTATATAGATTACAATCTGATATTTTTGCACTCTTTATAAGTAATAAAGATAGCATAATAGCGGATATAAATAATTTCATGAATACACTAGGAAAAGAGTCCTATACATTTGGTAAAGATAAATTTATGCTTACTTATACTTGTGGTATAGCTTCTAATAGTGAAAACTTATTAACTTACGCAGATATTGCATTAACTGAAGCAAAAAACAAAAAAGTAAAAATAAAAGAGTATAGCCATTCAATGAAAAATGTTGAAGAGTTCAGAAATAATTTATTATGGGTTGAAAGATTACATCTTGCTATAAAAGAAGATAGAATATTCCCCCACTATCAGCCTATATATAACTATAAAACTGGGAAAATCGATAAATATGAAGCTTTGATGAGATTAGTTTTAGATGGAAAGATTATCTATCCAAATGAGTATTTAGATATTGCTAAAAAAACAAAGTTATATCCAGAATTAACATATAAAATGGTAGAAAAAGTTATTAGTAAATTTGCTACTAATAATTATGAGTTTTCACTTAATTTATGTATTGAAGATTTGATGAACGAAGAATTGATGATATATGTTTTTGATTATGCAGAACAAAAAGGTGTATTTGATAGGATGGTTTTAGAAATTGTAGAATCAGAAGAGATAGACGATAGTGATTACATAAATAAACTTCTTAAAAAGTTTAAAGATGAAGGTGTAAAAATCGCAATAGATGATTTTGGAAGTGGCTATTCAAATTATGATTATTTGATTAAGTTACAAGCAGATTATTTAAAAATCGATGGCTCAATCATAAAATTAATTGAAAATGATATCAGAACACAAGATGTTGTAAAATCAATATTAAAGTTTGCCCAAAAATCTAATATAAAAGTTATTGCAGAGTTTGTAAGTAATGAAAATATAGATAAAATACTAAGAGATATAGGCGTAGATTATGCACAAGGTTTTTATTATGGAAAACCAGAAGCTAAACTAATAGATGAAATGAATTAAGATATTCTACCTCTTACTCTATTTTTACCTTTACTTTTTGCATCATAAAGCATATCATCTGCATTTTTGATTATTTCATCAATTGTATTTGCATTAGTAGAATCACTAACTCCAAAACTAGCAGTAATAAATAGTTCTGAATAAGGTACTCTTATTACTAAGGTTTCAATTATCCTTCTAATATCTTCTGCAATAGCTATTGTTGAGTCTATTTTTTCATTAGGTAAAGCAATAATAAATTCTTCTCCTCCTAATCTTCCAAATATAGCATCTTCACTTAAGTAATTATTTATAGTACTTGCAAAGAGTTTTAAAACCTTATCTCCCATTTCATGACCATATGTATCATTAAATTTTTTAAAATTATCTATATCAATCATTATTATACTCATAGGCTTATTTACTTTTTTCTGATTTTGGAACATTGATTCTACATGTAAAAAGAAACTTCTTCTATTTTTTATTTGTGTTAAATAATCTGTATGTGCTAAATCAAAAAGTCTAAGATTAACTTTTTCTAACTCTTTTAAGGTATGAGTAATTTGACTTGTTCTTTCATTTACTTTATCTTCTAATTGATTATTAACTATTAATATATGCTTTTGGTATGAATTTGTAATTAGTATAGTTAGTATTAAAAAAATAATTGATAAAGAAGAAAAAATTTGAATTGAGTTTTTACTTGTGATTATTATATGCTCTTTTGATTTTGTTTTGATATGTAATATGAGTTTATTTTTCATATCAAAAAAATGAAAGTCATTTATTAAAAATGAATTTAAATGATAAGTATCTATTGTAATTTTTTCTTTATTTATTTTTTTACTATTTATTGTAGTTTTTACTAAGCATTCATCAAAATAGTTTTCACATAATTTCTTAACTTCTTGATAGTACGAATTTTCTTTTATATTTGAATCGTGAGTAGAAATATTTACTGTATAAATAAAGTTTTTAATATCTTTATTATTTTGTTTTTCTTCAATATTTTTATATGTGCCCATAGAATAATTGTAGCAAATAAATAGGAATAAAAAAGTAATAATAACTAATGGTAACAAGAATACAATTGTTTTGTCTTTTAATAATTTTTTCATACCAACCTTACAATTTAAAAGCAATTATTATACTACTTTTATGTTTAAAAATACTTTTTATCATTATTAATCTTTTATATACACAAAATAAGGTATAATCGCGTAATTTTAGATAAATAGGACAATTTATGAGTGAAAAGTATGAACCTTCAATTGTAGAAGATAAATTTTATAAAATATGGGAAGAAAGAGGTTACTTTGAAATAGATGGTAACAAAAACATACAAGAAGATGGGAAGAATTTCTCAATAATGATGCCACCACCAAATGTAACAGGAAGTTTACATATTGGACATGCTTTGACATTTACATTACAAGATATTATTACAAGATATAAAAGAATGGATGGATTTAAGGCTTTATGGCAACCAGGAACTGATCATGCTGGAATTGCAACACAAAATGTTGTTGAAAAACAATTATTAGCAGAAGGTACTACAAAAGAAGAAATTGGAAGAGAAAAGTTTTTACAAAGAGCTTGGAAACAAAAAGAGACTAGTGGTGGAAATATTGTTCACCAAATGAGAAAATTAGGAGTTACTCCTGCTTGGAAGCGTGAACGATTTACTATGGATGAGGGTTTACAAGAAGCAGTTAAAGAAGCTTTTGTATCTTTATACAACGAAGGTCATATCACTCAAAATAATTACATGGTAAACTGGTGTACACATGATGGAGCCCTATCAGACATTGAAGTTGAGCACGAAGAAGTTAATGGTAAGTTTTATCATATGATTTATAAATTTGCAGATGGAAGTGGTGAACTTCAAGTTGCAACTACAAGACCTGAAACATACTTTGGGGATACTGCAATCATGGTTCATCCTGATGATTCAAGATATACTGATATTGTAGGAAAAGAAGTTTTACTTCCACTTACAAATAGAGTTATTAAAGTTATTACAGACTCTTATGTTGATATGGAATTTGGAACAGGTGTTGTAAAAGTTACTCCTGCTCACGATCAAAATGACTACGAAGTAGGAAAAAGACACGATTTAGAGTTTATTAAAGTATTTGATGAAAAAGGTATTTTAAATGAATACTGTGGAGAGTTTGCTGGACTTGAAAGATTAGAAGCTAGAAAACCAATTGTTGATAAACTTCAAGCTGAAGGTTATATAGTAAAAATAGATGAGCATGTTCACCAAGTAGGGCATTGTTATAGATGTAAAAATATTGTTGAACCATTTATCTCTCAACAATGGTTCTTAAGCTCAGATATGGCTCAAGAATCTATTAGAAAAACAAAAGAGACTACAAAAGAGAGAGCAAAAAGTGGTGAACACAATGGAACACTATTTCACCCGGCACATTGGATAAATTCATATACAGCTTGGATGGATGAATTAAGACCTTGGTGTATCTCAAGACAACTTTGGTGGGGACATAGAATTCCTGTATTTACCTGTGATGATTGTGGACATCAATGGGCTGATAAAGCTGATGAGCCAGAAGAGTGTCCAAAATGTAAAAGTAAAAAATATACTCAAGACCCAGATGTACTTGATACTTGGTTTTCATCTGCACTGTGGGCAATGTCACCTTTAGGTTGGGGAAACAATGGGAAACTGGAAGATTTATACAACTCAACTGATGAAGCTGATTTTTATCCAAATAGTCTGTTAATCACTGGTTTTGATATTATGTTCTTTTGGGTAGCTAGAATGATGATGATGGGTGAACACTTTAAAAAAGAGTTACCATTTGAAGATATTTATATGCATGCTCTTGTAAGGGATGAACATGGTGCAAAGATGTCTAAAAGTAAAGGAAATGTAATCGACCCACTTGATATGGTAGAAGAACATTCTGCTGATATTATTAGATTTACACTTGCATATTTAGCAGTTCAAGGAAGAGATATAAAACTTGGAGCTAAAAACTTAGAGCAGTTTAGAAACTTCACAAATAAACTTTACAATGCTTCAAACTTTTTACAACTAAATGTTGATACATTCCCTGATTTAAAAGATATAGAAATCAAAACACCACTTGGTATTTATATGCAAAGTAGATTAAGTGATGCAGTTGATGAAGTAAGAGCTACACTTGATACTTTCAAATTCAATGAAGCAGCAAGTATTCTTTACAAATTTGTATGGAATGAGTTTTGTGATTGGGGTATTGAGTATGCAAAAGCTAGCAAAGACTCAGTTGTAGAACTTGGAGCAATATTTAAAGAAACACTAAAAATGGTAAGTCCATTTATGCCATTTATTTCTGATTTTTTATATCATAAATTAAGTGGAACTTCTCTAGAAGAGGGTGAATCTTTGATGATAACAAACTTCCCTAAAGAAATAGCAAAAAATCAAGAAATGGAAGATATGTTTGCTATCATCGAAGAAGCAATTGTAGCAATAAGAAGAGCAAAAGTTATCATAGATATGGGTAATAGTAAAATTGCAAAAGCTTATATCAAACTTGATAAAACTATTGATAAAGATGTAGCAAAACCATTTATAGAAAAACTTGCAAAAGTAGAAAATATAGAGTTCGTAGATGCAAAACAAGAAAACTCTATAACAGATGTATCTGATAACTTAGAAGTTTACTTACCAACTGGTGAGATTGATATGACTCCTATTATCAATAAACTAACTCGTCAAAAAGAGAAATTAGAAAAAGAGATAGCAAAATTATCAGGAATGTTATCAAATGAAAGATTTGTAGCTAATGCTCCTGCTAATGTTATTGAAGAAAATAGAGCTGGATTATCTTCTGCTGAAGAGAAGTTAATTAAGGTTGAGACTGAGTTAAAGTCTCTAAGTTAAGAATTAACTTTTATATTTTCTTCTGAAGACCTTTTATGGTCTTCGCTTTCTTTTACTTTGTACTCTCTTAAAAAATAATTAAATTTCTTTATATATATAATGCTAATTTATTCTTTTATAGGTATACAAGTAAAAATAATAATTTTTATGTTAGAATAAAATAACTATTAGGGATTGATTATAAAATAAAAAAATAGTTAAATTTAAGAAAATAAAATTTAATTATTTAGTATCTTTCCCTCAAATTTTATATAATAATTTACTACGAAAGATTAATAAAATGTCTAAAAAGAGCACAAGTTACAATCAAATTACAGCAAAAATGATACTTATTATTTTATTAATTACTTTAGGGCTTGCTTTTACATATATTGAATATATTAAAAAAGATGTTATTGTAAATCTAGCAAAAGTAGATGCTAAAAAAACAAGTAGATTAGTATTTGAATCAATGTATTCAGCTATGCAAAAAGGGTGGAATAAAGATGACATTCAAGAGATTGTTCATAGACTTAATAAAGTAGATAAAAATCTTGAAATCCTTATCTATAGAGGCAAAAAAGTTGCTAATATTTTTGGAGATATTGAAAATGACAAACGAGTAAGAACTACAAATAATAGTGTTAAAAATGCTTTTAAAGGAGCTGAAACTTTAGATATAGTTAATTCAGAAATTATTAAATATTATTTCCCTGTAATTGCAAATGACAAATGTAACGCTTGTCATACCAATGCAGTTTCAGGTGATGTATTAGGTGTCATAAATATAAACTACCCTATAACAGATTTGAAAATATCATTTAATGATATGATTGATATATTTTTGATTTTTATTATTGGTTTTACAATTATAATTTTTATACTGCTGTTTTTAAATTTTAATAAATACTTACTTGCCCCTATTAATAATTTTATTAAAACTGCAAATATCATCAAAAAAAGTAGTGATATCAAACAAAGAGTAACAGTAGATTATGATATCAATGAGATACAATCAATGCAAGTTATTTTTAACGAAATGCTTGATTCCATAGAACATCAATTTTATTATGACCATTTGACAAGTCTAAAAAACAGAAGAGCTTTATTAGAAGATTTAGATGATATAAAATACTTATTATTTATGATAATCAATATAGATAAATTTGAGCAAATTAACAATCTTTATGGTGATGAAATTGGAGATAAAATACTTTTAGAATATAAAGACAAGTTCAAAGAGCTTCTTCCTCCCACTGCAACTTTATACAAAATGCATGCGGATGAATTTGGTGTAATATCACATGGCTCGATGGATTTAGAAGATTTTGAAAATATTGCTTCTTATATTATAGGTCATTTAGGAAAATATGAATTTAAAATATCTGAAGAAAAAACTATTTTTATTAACCTTACTATTGGTATTTCTCATGGGTCAACTCTTCTTCTCCCAAATGCAGATATGGCACTTAAACTTGCAAAGAAGAATAAGAAACATTATCTTATCTATACTGATGAAATGAGAACCTTAAAAGAGTATGAAAATAGATTAAGTTGGACACAAAGACTTATGAGAGCAATTGAAGATGATAAAATTGTACCACTGTTTCAACCTATTGTTGATTGTAAAACTTTGGAAATTATTAAGTATGAAGCACTTATGAGAATTAAAAGTGGAGATGATGACTATATTGTTCCTATACATTTTTTAGATATTTCAAAAGAAAATAAAATATATTTTAAATTGACTTTGATAATGCTTCAAAAAACTTTTGCTATTTGTAAAGAAACAAAGCAAAAGTTTTCTATAAATTTAACTAAAGATGATATGGCAAATAATGAAATTATTAGATTCATAGAGGATGAATTTAAAAAATCTAATTTTGCAAGTAATATTACATTTGAGATACTTGAATCTGAGGGTATTGAAAACTACAATGAAATAATAAGTTTTATAACAACCGTAAAAAAATATGGTGCAACAATATCTATAGATGATTTTGGTACAGGGTATTCTAATTTTGAATATCTTATAAAACTAAATTTTGATTATCTAAAAATAGATGCAAGTATGATAAAAAATATTGACAAGGATGAAAAGTCTCAATTGGTAACAAAAACAATAGTTGATTTTGCCCAAAAAATTGGTGTTAAGACAATTGCTGAGTTTGTTTCTAGTAAAGATATCTTATCAAAAGTGCAAGAATTGGATATAGATTATGCTCAAGGGTATTATTTAGGGGAACCAACTTCTATAGTTGAAAAGCTATAAATAAAGCAATCAGAAACAAATAATAAGTTTTTAAAGAGAGGATAATAAAGAAGATTAAACTTCTTTATTAACTAGTGCGATTTTCTTACGACCAATATCATCTTAATATTAATCACAATAAATCTAACGATTTGCCATAAGATACAAGTTCTCATAAATCTTACAAATCTACTTGGTTTTGGTGGATAGTATGCTTGCTCATAAGGTTTAGTATTTTTATTCATAATAATATTTCTCCTATTATTCTGGGATTAAAGTCCAGCCCGGTTTTAATTGAGCTTTATATATAAACATATGATGTAACAAATGTTTAATCCAATGTCCTGCTGTTCCCACTTCTCCAAAAGTTGAGTCTTGGTCTCTTCCTGTTTCTGGATATTTTTCATAATCAGGAACTACCGGATAAACTGTCATCGCAGCAGCTGTTCCTGTAAAGAAACCTTTACCTGTACTTGCAACACAAGCAGCACCCATACTACTCATACTTGCTGTATGTGTAGGCGTAGTCGATTTTCCAGTAATCATATCGCAAATCGAGTGAGCAACTGCTTTCCCCATAATACCACTTGGCATCCCCGTTCTTGGTGGGGTTGGAGTTATCATTGTGCCATTTGGTGATTTTTGTGGTTTAGAAATAGGGTGTGGTGTTGCAAAAGCAATACCAACTGCAAATATATTTTTATAAGTTGGGTTCTGTAATGTTTTTGGCCAATCACTAGCTTTCCAATCTTCATATGCTTTGGGAGTATAATCAGCATCAACTTTCAAAAATCCATTTGGTGCAAAAATTGTATCTGTGATATCACTTCCATCTTTTGAAAATGCCTTTAATCCAACCCCCGCAAATGGTGGAATCAACATAGCCAAATCAAACTCTTGTGTATGGTATTCTCCATTTAATAGTTCATAATGGGCTAAACCTTTTTCTATTTTATTTACATGAGCACCTGTAATCCAAGTCAATCCTCTTTCCGCATAAATTGATTCAGTAAATACTCTTGAATGTGTTAGGTATCCACCTCTATTGATATGCATTCCTCCCATACCAAAGTCACCTAAAGTCTCTTCATTTGATATCCAGACTAGATTGGCATTTTCTCTAACACCTCTTTTTTTAAGAATATGTTCTATGTTGAAAATATATTCAAAAGCAGCACCTTGACAAGTACACATACCATGTCCAGTGCCTACTAAGATAGTTTGTTTTTCACCTTTTGACATTTTTTCAATGCATTTTTCTAATTCATGATATGCATGGACAGCATGATCTGCTGTACAAACTGAGACTGTATTTCCATCAACTTCAGGATCTAATCCAGGAGTTGCTGCAAAATTTAGTTTTGGACCAGTAGCATTAATTAAATAATCATATGTAAGCTCTTCTGTTTGTGAAGATTTATCTTCACTAGTATATTTAATAGTTACATAAGGTTTAAAATTTTCAGTTTTTCCCTCAGGGTGAATAGATAAGGCTTTTGCTTGTTTATATGTAATACCAGCTTTTTTATATACAGGTGCTAAATCAAAAGTTACATCTTCTTTACCCATTTCTCCTACTCCAACCCAAATATTTGATGGTATCCAATTCCATTTTGAGTTTGGCGTAACAACTACAACTTCATGAGACTTACCAAGCCACTTCGCTGCAAATGATGCAGCAGTATGTCCAGATACCCCTCCCCCTAAAACGACAAGTCTTGCCATAATCTTTCCTTATTATAGTATAATTACAAATTCTATATCTTTATAAATTATATAAAGCTTAAATTATAAGAATATCTTATTTTAAAATATTTTAATATTTTTATAATTTATAAAAATGTATAATTATAAATACTTATAATTAATTGGAGTAAAAATTAATGAAAACAACTTTTTTAAGTCATCTGTTGAAGGTCTTTATACTTTCAATAATCTCTACAAACCTCTATAGTGAGTCTTTAGAGTTATCTAGCTTTATTGTCAGTGATAATCAAAAAACAATTTCAAGTAAATACAATGGTTATATAGAAAAAATCTATATAAACGAAGGTGATTATATAAAAAAAGGAAAACTACTTTTAAAAATAGATTCAAAAGAAATGTCAACATCAAAATCTCAAACTAAACTTAGTATTGAACAAGCTAAATTAAATTTTAATATTTTAAAAAATGATTTAAATAAAGCTACAATTGATTTTGATAGATATAAAAGACTTTTTGAAAAACAGATGATTTCAAAAAGTGATTATGAAAATTTTGAATTAAAAAAGAACAATCTAGATAGAAACTTGCAAATTGCAAAAAAATCTATAAAACAAAGTGAAGACAAACTTCAAGAGATAAACAAAAATCTTAAATACTTAAATATAAGAGCCTCAAGTGATGGGTTAATAATCAAAAAAAACATCAATGAAGGGGAATTGGCAACTGCTGGAACTCCACTATTGACAATAAGTGATGTGGATAATTTAAATCTTTATTTAGATGTAGCAGAGAATGATTTAGCAAAATTTAGGGGAAAAGAAGAGTTAGATATTTATATAGAATCACTTAATATAAATCAAAAAGCAAAAGTAGTAGCAATATTGCCAAGTGTTGATTCTGGGATTAATAGTTTTAGAGTAAAGCTAAGTTTTAAAAGAACAGACAATCGAGTACTTCCAGGAATGTACGCAAAAGTGAGAGTTGAATAAGATGGATTATAGATCTATAAAAGTACACAATATTGGTGGACTACTTTCTAAAACTTTTCTTCATAACCCTTTAACTCCTGTGATTGCGGTTTTTATTTTACTTTTAGGATATATAGCACTTACTTTTATGCCAAGGGAAGAAAATCCACAGATGATTGTATCTGGTGGGAATATTATAGTTTCACTTCCTGGTGCCTCACCTAAAGAAGTTGAAAACGTTATTGTAAAACCAATTGAGAGAAAGATGAAAGAGGTTTTAGGTGTTGAGCATGTTCAAGGAATAGCAAGACAAGATGTGGGAATAATAAATGTTATGTTTTTTATTGGAGAAGATAAAGAACAATCAAATCTAAAAATGTATGACAAGATGATGCAAAACTTAGATATCTTACCAAGAGGAGCTAGCCAGCCTTTGATTAAACCTCTTGATATTGATACTGATATTCCTATTTACTCTATTGCTTTTTATTCTAAGAATAATAAAATAAGCCAAGCAGACTTATACGAAAAAGTAAAACAATTACAACAAAAATTTAATTCTATAGAAAATATTGCACAAGCAAATATTATCGGTGGACATAAAAAACAATTTAATATTTTACTTGATACTAATAAACTCAATCGTTACAATTTAACAATTAGGGATGTAAACCAAGCCCTTAGCGCGGTTGTAATTAACGCTCCTGAACTAAAGAAAAGTAGAGGCAATGAAATTAAAATAGGAAGTATAAAAAATGTACTTCAATCTATAAATGATGTTCAAAATATAATTATTCCCGCAAGTAATACAATTGTATATTTAAAAGATATAGCTACTATAAGTGATGGGATTGACTTTCAAAACTATAAAAAAGTAGAAATAAATCTAAAAGATAAAAATCTTTATCCACAAGTTACACTAACCCTATCTAAATTAAAAGGTTCAAATGCCGTTGTAATAGCTGATGAAGTAACTGAAAGATTATCTGAAATGAGAAGTGAATTTGAAAAAGAGGGAATAAATTACACTATTACAAGAAATGATGGTGAGAGAGCAAATGATGCTGTAACTGAACTTATGTTTCACCTTTTGATTTCAGTTATTATCATTATTTTGTTATTGGTATTTGTTCTGGGATGGAAAGAGGCTATGATTGTAACTTTTACCATTCCTGCTATTTTTGCGATTACTCTTTTTGTAGCATATTTAGGTGATCAGACAATAAATAGAATTACTCTGTTTGCTTTTCTTTTATCCCTTGGACTTTTAGTTGATGATGCTATTGTTGTGGTAGAAAATATTCATAGACACTTTCATAAAGAAGATAGTAAAAATAAAACAAATGAAGAGATTATGGTAGAAGCAACTGATGAAATAGGAGCTTCTACAAATATAGCAACTATAGCAATCATCTTGACAATGGTACCTATGGCATTTGTTGGACAAATGATGGGACAATTTATGAGACCAATACCACTAAATGTACCAGTAGCAATGGCTGCTTCACTTATCATAGCATATATTTTTACACCATATTTTGCAAATAAAATATTAAAAAGAGGAAAATAATGAATAGCATTAAAAATCTGGTTCATTTTTGTATAAAAGATAAAAAAAATAAAACAATAGTGCTTTTGGTAACTCTATTTGCATTTTTATTTTCTGTATATTTAATCCCTCTTGAAATAGTAAAAGCAAAAATGCTTCCAGGAAAAGACTCAAATACTTTTACAGTATATGTGGATTTGCCAACAGGAAGTTCGATTTATCAGACAAAAAAAGTAACTGATGGTGTTGTTGGTGTATTACAAAAAGAAAAAGAAGTTTTAGACTCAGAAGTATTTTTAGGAACTTCATCTCCCCTTGATTTTGCTGGACTTGTTAAAATGAGTGGATTAAAAAGCGGAGAAAACTTTGCAGAAATAGTTGTAAATATATTAAAAAAACATGATAGAGAAGAACCTTCATTTCTTATGGCTCAAAGATTAAGAATAGAGATAAATAAAGTTGTTGAAAAAATCAATTCAAAGGCTACTATAAAAATGGTAGAACCACCAGCTGGACCTCCTGTATTAGCGGCAATTGTTGCAGAAATTTATGGAGATGATTATAATTCTATAGAAAAACTTGCAAGAAAAGTTGAAAAAGTTTTCAAAAAAACTGATGGTTTAGTTGATATTGATATTATTGGTGATGATGATTATGAAAAGTATGAGTATATCCTTGATTATGAAAAAATAAAAAGACTTGGAATAACAGTAAATAGTGTAACAGATTTACTTGAAATAGCATTTAATGGTAAAGTTATCAATACTAAAAATTCATCAAAATACTCTACTCAGATTGACTTGTTTGTTAGAACAAAACAAAGAGATTTTGATGTTGAAAATGCCTTATCATCTCTAAAAGTAAAAAGTTCAAATGGTAATTTAGTGCCTTTAGTAAGTATTGTAAAAGTAAAAAAAATAAAAAATGAAAAAACAATATATTCAAAAGATTTAAAACCGATGTTAAATGTAGTGGCAGAGACAGATATGGTATCTCAAATTTACCCACTACTTGATGCTAGAACTTTCATAAAAGAGAATTTTGCTGATGATTATGAAGTTACTAGTGCAAATATGCTAAATCTTTGGCTTACAGATAAAAAGACAGGCGAAAAATTAAAGCTTGTTTGGGATGGAGAATTAAAAGTTACACTAGATACTTTTAGAGATTTAGGTGGGGCTTTTATAGCAGCACTTGTTCTTATATTTTTACTTATGGTTGTTTATTATAAAAACTTTGCCTTAAGTGGAATTGTATTGTTATCAAGCTTTTTATCAATCATTGGTGTAATCTTTGGACATCTATTTGTAGACATAGTTACAACTCACACTTTCTTTTTAACAGCAACTTCACTTATAGGGTTTATAGCGCTAATTGGTATTAGTTCAAGAAATGCACTTTTATTAATAGACTTTACAAAACATTTAGTTGCAAGTGGAACAGAAAAAAAAGAAGCTATAGCAACATCTGCAGCTATTAGAGCAAAACCAATTATTCTAACCGCTGCCTCGATTATTTTAGCTTCATTATTATTAGCAAATGACGCAGTTTTTGGAGGTCTTGGTGTATCTTTAATCTTTGGAACAATAGCAGCAGTAATTGCATCAATTTTTGTTGTACCTGTATTGATTGATAATATTGATGAGAGTGTTCTTAAGGATTAATTTTATATTTTCTCATGAACACCTGAAGGTCTTCGCATTTCTTACTTTTTGGTCTCGAAAAAGTAAGCAAAAAAGACTGCCG
>TARA_R110002033_G_scaffold125347_12_pt1 | contig 47397 bp, 43 predicted proteins | sample TARA_R110002033 | Tara Oceans TARA_R110002033 (sample SAMEA4397051) | marine metagenome | biome: Polar Biome; feature: [SRF] surface water layer (ENVO:00010504); material: water (ENVO:00002006), including particulate matter (ENVO:01000060) such as... | depth 5 m
TCAAAGTCTAATTCGAATATGGCATCGTTTGTTGCAGCAGCAATGATCTCGAATCGAGAATTTATTTTCAGTAACTCTTCCTCTACTAATTTGCGCTCAGATATATCTGTAATTGTTCCTACATAACCTATAATCTCATTATTTTCATCGCGCTCTGGGGTAGCTTGTCCTAAAACCCAAGTAACGGCTCCATCTGGCCTTATAAAACGGTATTCAGTTGTAGAATTTACTTGGCTATCTGTTGCATGTTCCCAATCATTAAATGTACTAGATCGATCATCTGGATGCAATGCATTTAACCATCCATTTCCTAACGCCTGCTCATAGGGCATACCTGTTATACGAGTCCAACTAGGATTTACATAAGTAGTATAACCCGAAGCATTGGTTCTAAAAAGTCCTACTGGAGAAGCCTCGGTTAAGGCATGGTAGCGACGTTCACTTTGAAAAATAGCTTCCTCTGCCATTTTACTTTTGATGTCCCTTTCAATTACTTCAAGTGCAAATGAGACATCCCCAGTTGCTTCCTGTAAAAGTTTAATCTCTTGAGAATCAAAAAATGCTCTCTCATTCGAATAAAAATTAAACGCTCCTATAACTTCACCAAATTTAGTAATGGGCACAGAAATCATCGAATAAAATCCACTCGCAACTGCCGCTTCTTTCCAAGGTTGCATGACTGCATCATTTTCAATATCGTTACAAACTACAAATTCATTTGTGTTAATCGCCTTCCAAACTGGTCCATAGATAATTTTTTCATTGTCATTAAAGATATCTAGTAGCACATTTAAATAACCATCGTCTTTACCAAAAACCCTAACGGGCTCAATTGTTCCTATTTCGGGATTAATCTTTGCAATCCATGCCATTTTAAACTGCCCATATTCTACGGCTATTTTGCAAGCTTCTTCAAAAAGAGATTTTTCATCAGTAGTTCGCACAATCATTTGATTGATCTGACTAATGAATGAAAACAACCTATTTCCTTTGAGTAGTTTTTCTTCTGAAATTATACGATCCGTGATATCTGTAACGATACCGTGGTAAGTAACCGAATCATCTGGATTAGCAACTGCTAATGAATTAAGTTCGTGCCAAACCAGACCTTTTTGAGGGTGATTGTAACGGTATTTGCCCTTTAAAGGTTTTAACACCGCTTTACTATCTGCAATATTTTGCAAAACAAATTGTAAATCATCAGGATGTATTGCTTCAAAAATTTTAGTTGCATCACTTTCTATACTGTCAAAACTACATCCATAAATAGCTTGGATGGCTTCACTGGCATATGGCAGACTTACAACATCATTGTTATCAATTCGCATTGAGTAGATTAAACCAGGCGAGGTAGCCGCTATTTTAGCAAAAATATCACGCTCATTTTTCAAAGCAATATCAAACTCTATCTTATCTGTAACATCTCTAAAGTTAGCAATGACACCTTGGATACTTTCATCATGAAAGCGATTAGTTATCATTCCTTCAAGCCATATATAATGCCCTTCTAGGTGCTTGACTTTGAATAAAGCTGGAAAGGATTTCCCTGGATTTAAAAATGATTCTTGTATAAGATTTAAGACATAGTCCAGATAATCTGGATGAAAATAATCTTCATCAGCTATTTCATTGAACTGTTTGTCACTATAACCGGTCACTTTTTGTGACGATGGGCTCCTGAACAGTACTTTCCTATCCTTGTCTATAACGGTAATAATCCCTTCATTATTTTCAACTAAAGCTCTAAAGCGTTTCTCGCTATGTTCCAATTCATATTCATATTGCTTCTTCACACTTACATCTCTAAAAAATAATGAGAATCCATCTTCCGAAGGGTAAATATGAATTTCTAACCACTTATCACCATGCAAATGATTATCAATATAAGCATATTCCTGGCTGTCACCACAATGGCGAATAGCTTCCTCAAAAGCAGTTCCTAAGCATTGCGGAAACTGTTCCCATATATTTTTACCAATAACTGTACTAGGATTACTTTCTAGTATTTCCCCAGCACGAGCATTCATATACGTGTAATTCCAATTTTTATCTAATGCAATAAAGGCATCTGTAATACGATCAAAAATTGTACTTACTAAGGCGATGTTATTCTTACTTTCGGTAATGTCCTTTGCAAATCCTAAAATTCTATCTTCAGATATTCTAACAGCCTCGATAGCACGCCAGCGGTTTTCACCATTTTTGTGAATACCTTTTATCTCTATTTTAGCAGTACCATTATTATTCAAAGTTTGTAAAAAGGCTTTTATCTCCTCTTCTTGACCTTCAGGATTAGACATATCTCCAAAGCGTTTTTGAAGCAACTCTTCTTTAGAAAGTCCAGTCATCGTTGTAGCTGCTTTGTTTACCTCAATATAATATCCTTTATCATTTATAACAAATACGGCGTCAGGAGCGCTTTCTATATATTCTTTAAATTTTGAATTACCTTCTTCCTCGGCTAATCTAAGTTTTAAAGAAGTTTCCTCTTTGGTTTTTTGGTCAAGCTGTTTTTTAATTAGATAGGTTTCAGTAACGTCTTGGCTGTTTCCTCTTATTGCAGTTAAATTTCCTTCTAGATCTAAAATTGCCTCAGCTTTAACGTTAATAAATTTGCTTTTATTCGAAAAAAGCAATTCATATTCTATTTCAAAAGGCTGATAATCTTCGATTATTTTATTAATGTGATGCGTAAAAAGACGTAGTTGCTCCTCGCTTAAATGTTTCTCGTAAATGGCTACCAAGTCTATGCCAGCAGTCTTTTCGATTTCGTAAATTGCATACAACTCATCAGACCAAAACAATTCATTTGCCTCAAAATTAAATTCCCACGAACCTATCTTGGCCATTTTTTGAGCGTCGTTTAAGATCTTTTGCCCTCGCTCAAGTTTGTCTTTTGCGTCTACTAGAAAACTAATATCCCGCCCTATACCATAAAAAATATCTTGAGCATGAGTAGCATAAGTAGACCATTGCACAGTTATCGTTCTTCCGTCTTTTGCGATTAGTCTGTTCTGGAAATCTTGGAGGATTCCACCATTATATAATCCGTTGAGCACCTTTTCAGATTTGGCTACATCGTCAGGATGTATAAAATCTGTAATAAATTTATTTTCAATTTCTTCCTTACTATAACCTAGTGCTTTTATAAATGCTGGATTTACTACCTTGTAAAAACCGTCAACGCCTGCAACGCAAATGAGATCAATAGATTTGTCAAAATAACCTTCAAAATTATTTCGCATCCTACTTACTATTTGCAATCGCTCAAGTTCCTCCTCTTGATTTCTAGCAATTACTAAAAGTTCATCATAATTATATTTAGTAAAATCCCTACTCATAAACTATTTTTTTATCTCGCATTCATTACATAAACCTCGAGCTACTAACCTGCTATAAGCAATTAAGCGTAAAATTTTTTACGTATAAAATTGCTACACTTTAAAGTACACTAAAGTACTACTAAAAAAAATTAAGATACTAATTGCGCGCTATATTTTTTAAGTCATATGTTATTTATTTTATGGTCTTATTTTCACTATGGCATGCCTATATTCCACTGCGTTACACAAGGTCAGGCTATACACTACAATCTTTTAATTTTTAAGAAAAAATAAAAAGGATTTTCACTACTATCCTTCACGCATCTTACTGCTAACCGTACAATCCAAATAACAATAACACTTGCTTTAACCACATGTACTACGCGCTACATATAAAGCATCCATTTAACATGTATCTATTATGAGCTATAGTATTAAAATCATTTAAGTCAATATATCGTTAGGCCTCTATCATAAAACAAAGCACTAATTAGAACATACAAATTACTATAAATCAAATACTTAAAAAATAAATAAAAAATAAACAACAACATTTGTATATACAACTAATAAAAACGTTACATTTGTACCAACAAATAAAGCATACTTTAAAATGACAATTGAAGAAATTATAAAAACAAATACATCTTTAACAAACGCTAAGCGTATTATGTTAAATGTATTGTATGCACAAAACATTATTTCCGAAAAATTCAATGAGGTTTTAAAGCCTTATGATTTGTCGAGTGAGCAATATAATGTTTTGAGAATATTAAGAGGACAAAAAGGAGTGGCAGCAAACATGTTTGCTATTCAAGAGCGCATGATTGCAAAGACAAGCAATACAACTAGACTTGTAGATAAATTATTATTGAAAGATTTAGTTACCCGGAACGTTTGCCCTGACAATCGCCGTAAAATTGAAGTAGCGATCACCGCTAAGGGATTAGAAGTTCTTAAAAAATTAGATCCACAGGTTATCCTTCATGAAGATTCCTTCGCGGCAAATTTAGACGCTACTGAGCAGGAAACATTAAATAAATTATTAGAAAAATATAGAAATCAATAAATCAATAACAATGAGTACATTTTTAGAAAATCAAAATTGGCGTTATGCCACAAAAAAATACGATAGTAGTAAGAAAATTTCTGTAGAGGATTTAGATTTTCTTAAAGAAGCTGTTCGTTTAAGCGCCTCATCTTATGGATTGCAGTTGTACAAAGTAATTGTTGTTGAAAGTGACGAAATGAAAGCACAATTAATTAAGGCTGCTTTTGGTCAAACACAAATTACTGATGCTTCTCACATCTTTATTTTTGCTGCACAAACAAATGTAGGAGCCACAGAAGTAGATGCTTACATCAAGAACATTAGTGAGACTAGAGGTATTCCAGAGGACGCGTTAAATGGTTTTTCTGATTTGATGAATGGTGCCATTAAAGGAATGAGTGACGAAGCACAAACAGTTTGGACTGCAAAACAAACCTACCTTGCACTTGGTAATCTATTAAATGCAGCAGCAGAACTGAATATAGACGCGACTCCTATGGAGGGATTCAATGCAGCTAAGTTCAATGAAATATTAGGTTTAGATGCATTAAACTTAAATGCTACAGTAATTGCTCCGGTAGGATACCGCCACACTGAGGATGATACACAGCATTACGTAAAAGTTAGAAAGTCTCACGAAGATCTCTTTATAACAATATAATTCCAAAACAAATCAATTAAATACTCACACAAAAAATTAAACAAATGAAAAATTTAAAAGCAATTGCATTAGCATTAGTAGTCGTTTTATCGACAGCAACAGTATCAGCACAAACAAAGAAAGTTGACGTAAAAGCAAGTACAATCAACTGGAATGGTAAAAAAGTTACTGGAGAGCACAGCGGAACTGTAAACTTAAAAGATGGTACTTTATTATTTAAAGGAACTAAATTAGTAGGTGGTACTTTCACAGTAGACATGACGACATTGACTGCAACTGATTTAACCGGTGAATACCAAACTAAATTAAACGGACATTTAAAGTCTGAAGACTTCTTTGGAACTGAAAAATTTCCTACTGCAATTCTTGTTTTCAAAAAAATAGGAATGTCTTCAAAAGACATGTATTCAGTTACTGCTGATTTGACTATTAAAGGAATTACTAAGCCAGTTTCTTTTAATATGGCTGTAAAAGGTGATACTGCTTCTACTAAATTTATGGTTGATAGAACTAAATATGATATCAAATACGGTTCAGGAAGTATTTTTGATAATTTAGGTGATAAAGCAATCTCTGATGAGTTTGAACTAACTGTAGTTTTAAAATTCTAATACTTTTTTCATCAAGTATACTAGTAAACCCAGCAAGCAATTGCTGGGTTTCTTATTTCGTCCCCTACGCAGCATACATTTTAAAAAAAATATATGTTTTTTTGTTTTAATGTGATTGTCATATAAATATATATTTCTATCTTTGACTTATGAAAACAATTACAAACAATACTTGGTGGTGGAACAATTTACGTCAAACGTCGTGAACTAAGCTCCTATGGTATTTTTTGAATACAAATACAAAAGGCTTGTCATCACGACAAGCCTTTTTCTGTTTTTATACTTTTTGAACTAAAATAAATTACAAATCATAAAAATTTATTCCCATTGAAATCATTTAAATTAAATACAAAATACAAACAAATACTAGCAGACACCATAACGCCTGTGAGTATTTATTTAAAAATTCGTGATAAATTCCCTAATAGTCTTTTATTAGAGAGTAGTGATTATCATGGAGGTGACAATAGTTTCTCATACATATGTTGTAATCCTATCGCTTCTATTAAAATAGAAAACGAAACCATTTTAAAGTCGTATCCTGATGGAACTTCTGAAAAAATGTTCATTAATGAGCATACATCTGTGCCTGAAATCATTCAAGAATTCTCTCATGAATTTACTTCTGAGAAAAATGATTTTAAATTTATCAATAACGGTTTATTTGGATACCTATCTTATGATGCTGTACGTTATTTCGAAAAAGTAACAATCGCAAAAAAAGAAAATAGCAATACGATTCCTGATGTATATTATGCTGTTTACCAAAATATCATTGCTATCAATCACTTTAAAAATGAAGCATACTTATTTTGCCACAGCTTAGATGAAGAGACTAATAACCTTGCTGAAATTGAGCAATTATTACAATCTCGAAATATAGCTTCTTATAAATTCACAAAAGACGGTGAAGGTTTTTCAAATCTTACTGATGAGGAGTTTAAACACAATGTGGCTTTAGCCAAAAAACATTGTTTCCGTGGAGACGTTTTTCAACTAGTTTTATCACGTCGTTTCACGCAAGGATTTAAAGGTGACGAATTCAATGTGTATAGAGCATTGAGAAGCATCAACCCTTCCCCTTACCTCTTTTTCTTCGATTATGGAGATTTCAAAATTTTTGGGTCTTCGCCCGAGGCACAAATTATCGTAAAAGATCGTAAGGCCGAAATCCATCCTATTGCTGGAACTTTTAAACGTACAGGTGATGATGAGAAAGATGCTGTATTAGCAAAACAATTATCGGAAGATAAAAAAGAAAATAGCGAGCATGTCATGTTGGTAGATTTGGCTCGAAACGATTTAAGTCGCAACGGACACCATGTTAATGTAGAGCGCTACAGAGAAGTGCAATTTTTCTCCCACGTTATTCATCTAGTTTCAAAAGTGACAGGACATTTACACGAGAAAGCAACGACAATGCAAGTAGTAGCTGATACTTTTCCCGCAGGAACGTTAAGCGGAGCTCCTAAACACAGAGCAATGCAATTGATAGAAGATTACGAGAAAACAAATCGTAATTTTTATGGAGGTGCTATCGGTTTTATGGATTTTGAAGGCAATTTCAATCATGCCATTATGATCCGTACGTTCCTTAGTAAAAATCACCAATTGCATTCTCAGGCTGGTGCAGGGATTGTAGCAAGCTCTGACGAGGAAAGCGAAATGCAAGAAGTGTACAACAAGTTAAGAGCATTGAACACCGCACTGGATTTAGCTGAAACCATTTAAAAATAATTAAAAGATTTAATAATTTAAGTATTTAAAGATTACTCAAAATGAGCTTTTTTCAATCTTTAAATCTTCCAATTTTCAATAAAAAAAATGAAAATACTAGTTATAGATAATTACGATAGTTTCACTTACAATCTAGTGCACTACTTAGAGGATTTAGATTGCGAAGTGACGGTATATAGAAACGACGAATTTGCTATTGAAGATATCGCTCACTTTGATAAAATATTACTTTCTCCAGGCCCAGGAATTCCTGAAGAAGCAGGATTGTTAAAAGCTGTTATAGAAAAGTATGGCCCTACAAAAAGTATTTTCGGGGTGTGTTTAGGGCAACAAGCTATAGGGGAAGTATATGGTGGAACACTTTCAAACTTGGATAAAGTGTATCACGGGATTGCTACTAATGTAAAAACGGTGGTTGATGACGAACTTTTATTCGAAGGCTTAGGCAAAGAATTTGAAGTGGGACGTTATCATTCATGGGTAGTCAACACAGATTTGCCAGATGTTCTTGAGGCAACATCATTTGATGAAAATGGCCAAATTATGTCTTTGCGTCATAAAATTTACGACGTACGCGGTGTGCAGTTTCACCCTGAAAGTGTGTTGACACCCAACGGAAAAAGAATGTTAGAAAATTGGGTAAAAGCATAATGTTCAATTTTAGAACTTGAAACTTTAAACCTAAAACTATAAACAACAAAATGAAAAACATATTAAATAGACTAATCAATCACGAAACGCTTTCAAAAGAAGAAGCAAGAAATGTATTGGTTAATATATCAAACGGAAGTTACAACCCAAGCCAAATTTCAGCTTTCGTAACAGTTTACATGATGCGTAGTGTGAGTATTGAAGAACTTGCAGGTTTTCGCGAGGCCCTATTAGATCTGTGCATTCGAGTGGATTTATCGCAGTACAATGCTATCGATTTATGCGGAACTGGTGGAGACGGAAAGGACACTTTTAACATCTCAACTTTGGCATCTTTTATTACCGCAGGAGCAGGTGTAAAAGTGGCAAAGCACGGCAACTACGGACTATCATCAATCTCTGGTTCAAGTAATGTTATGGAGAGCTTGGGTATTAAATTTAGTAATGACGCTACTTTCCTTGAACGTTCAATCGATCAAGCAGGAATTTGTATTTTACACGCTCCTCTATTTCACCCTGCCATGAAAAACGTAGGGCCTATTCGAAAAGAACTCGCCGTAAAAACATTCTTTAATATGTTAGGACCAATGGTAAACCCTTCGTTTCCAAAACATCAATTGGTTGGGGTTTTCAATTTAGAGTTGGCTCGAATGTACGCCTACTTATATCAAAACACTGATGTGAATTTCACTATTCTGCACTCGCTTGATGGCTATGACGAAATTTCATTAACAAGTCCTACCAAAATTATTACTAGTAAAATGGAAGGAATGCTTTCTCACGAGACTTTCAATGTAGATAAATTGAAGCAAAGCGAAATCGAAGGTGGAAAAACGATCGCCGAATCGGCACAAATGTTTATCGATATCCTTTCAGGTAAAGGAACCGAAGCACAAAATAACGTGGTTTGCGCTAATGCTGCCATGGCAATTGCAACAGTAACAGCTTGCACACCATTAGAAGGTTTCGCTAAAGCCAAAGAGAGCTTGCTATCAGGAAAAGGATTGAAAGCATTAACAAAATTGCAGGAGTTGAGCAAAAGTTAGTTTCAAGTTTTTTTGTTTCAAGTTTCAAGTTACATAAACTGGGAACCTGAAACTTTAATCTTTAAACTTTAAACAAATAATATAATCATGAACATACTCGATAAAATAATAGTTGATAAAAAACGAGAAGTCATTCTCAAAAAAAGCATTATTCCAGTTTCTCAATTGGAAGCTTCAGTTTTTTTCTCGAAAGAAACGATTTCTTTAAGTCAAAATTTAAAGGAAAGCAATACCGGAATTATCGCAGAACACAAACGCCGTTCTCCTTCTAAATCGGTTATTAATCACAACTTTACGGTTGAAGAAGTGGTCAAAGGTTATGAAAGTGCCGGTGCATGCGGAATTTCAGTTTTAACCGATGGAAAATACTTTGGTGGATCATTAGACGATTTACTATTGGCAAGAGCATCAGTGAATATCCCGTTATTGCGAAAAGAATTTATCGTAGACGAATACCAAATAGTAGAAGCAAAAGCACATGGTGCAGATTTAATTTTGCTAATCGCAGCGGTACTAACGCGTGACGAAATCAAATACTTATCTGAATTTGCTAAAAGTTTAGGATTAGAAGTGCTACTGGAAGTACACAATCAAGAAGAGTTGGAAAAATCGATTATGCCAACCTTAGACATGATTGGTGTCAACAACAGAAACTTGAAAACCTTTGAAGTGAGTTTGGATTTTAGCAAGCAATTAGCAGACCTGATTCCGAATGATTTTGTAAAAGTTTCTGAAAGCGGTATCAGTTCGATCGAAGCCATAACCGAATTAAAACCTTACGGATACAAAGGATTTTTAATAGGGGAAAACTTTATGAAAACTGATAATGCTGGTCAAGCAGCAACGGAATTTATTAAGCAACTAGCCCTCTAGCATTCGAAAGTGAAAATCCTCTTTGGAGAAAAAATTTAAGAAGGGAGAATCAAGAAGAAAGAGGCAATAAAAGTAGAGTAGAAAGAGCATTTTGTTTTTCTGTCGAAAAATAGAATGCTAAATTAAAATGCAATGAACGACACAATCAAACACAACACAACGTCTCTCTCCCCTTTGGGCCGGGCCGGGCTGGGGATAAAAATCTGTGGTATGAAATATCACGACAACATAGTTGAGCTAGGTGCACTCCTGCCCGATTATATGGGATTTATATTTTGGGAGAAATCGTCTCGCTATTTTGATGGACAAATTCCTGATTTACCTAAATCCATAAAAAAAACAGGAGTCTTCGTCAATGAAACTATAGAGAATATCGTCAAAAAAGTGAATCAACATGATTTACAAGCAGTACAGTTGCATGGTAAAGAATCGGTTGCATTTTGTGGTGAGTTACGAAAATCATTGTTAAAGAATATCGAAATCATAAAAGTGTTTTCAATTTTAGATACCTTTGACTTTGCGGTGCTTGAACCTTTCGAATCGGTTTGTGATTACTTTTTATTTGACACCAAAGGTAAATTACCCGGTGGCAACGGAACCACATTTGACTGGAAAGTTTTGCAACAATACCCATCTTCAAAACCCTTCTTTTTAAGTGGTGGTATAGGACTTGAAGAATTAGAAGCTGTTAACGAAATTTTAAAAACTGATTTACCGGTGCGCGCCATAGACGTTAACAGTAAATTTGAAATAGAACCTGGATTAAAAAACATATCATTATGTAACGATGCGATTCATCACATTGCTACAATTAAACAATAAAAAGATGTCATACAACGTAAATGAAAAAGGCTATTATGGCGAATTTGGAGGTGCCTACATTCCTGAAATGTTATATCCAAATGTAGAGGAACTGCGTCAAAATTATTTAAAGATTACAGCTGAACCAGAATTTCAAGCTGAATTTGATGCCTTACTTAAAGATTATGTAGGTCGCCCTACTCCATTGTATTTTGCAGAGCGTTTGTCTGCGATGTACAATACTAAAGTGTATTTAAAAAGAGAAGATTTATGTCATACGGGTGCGCACAAGGTTAACAACACTATAGGCCAAATCTTACTCGCTAAAAGACTGGGTAAAAAACGCATCATTGCTGAGACTGGAGCGGGACAACACGGTGTGGCGACAGCGACTGTATGTGCTTTGATGGGGATGGAATGTATCGTATACATGGGAGAAATTGACATCAAGCGTCAAGCGCCAAATGTGGCTCGTATGAAAATGCTAGGTGCTGAGGTACGTCCTGCACTATCGGGTTCAAAGACCTTGAAAGATGCTACAAACGAGGCTATTCGTGACTGGATTAACAATCCGGTAGATACTTATTATATTATTGGTTCTGTAGTGGGTCCACACCCATATCCTGATATGGTGGCACGTTTTCAGTCGGTTATTTCAAAGGAGATAAAGTCACAATTACTTGAAAAAGAAGGACGCGAAAATCCTGATTACGTGATCGCTTGTGTTGGTGGTGGTTCTAATGCAGCTGGTGCTTACTATCACTTCTTAGATGAAGAAGACGTAAACATAATTGCTGTAGAAGCAGCAGGATTAGGAGTACATTCTGGCGAAAGCGCGGCAACTTCAGCTCTAGGAAAAGTAGGTGTTATCCACGGAAGTAAAACGCTATTGATGCAAACTACTGACGGACAAATTACTGAACCATATTCAATCTCAGCTGGACTAGACTATCCAGGTGTGGGTCCTATGCACGCACATTTATTTGCTTCAAAACGTGCACAATTTATTTCGATTACAGATGTTCAAGCAATGGATTGGGGATTAAAATTGTCAAAGTTAGAAGGATTAATTCCTGCAATTGAAAGTGCACATGCTTTTGCCGTTTTAGACGAAATGAAATTCAAAGAAGACGATATTGTGGTAATCAATTTATCTGGACGTGGCGATAAAGATTTGAGTACTTACATTGATTATTTCAAATTGTAGGCAACTTTTCACTAATTTTACATTTGGGCGTTCCCTTTTTTCCTCTGATAAAAATCAGAAAAAAAAGGTCGGGCTATTCGCTAAATTCCCAATAAGAATACTAACGGTCTAGGAACCTTGTATTCTAAATTGGGCGATATCGCTGCTATCCCTAACGCGATAAAAAATATGAAAATATATTTTTCATAGAATAATTTCAAAAAAGAAAAGATGGAAAAATTATTTGCTTACGGATCGTTAAAAGAAAAAGAAGTTCAGGAAACTGTTTTTGGAAGATTTTTAGAAGGAACTTCTGAAACATTAAAAGGATATGAAGTAAAAGAAATCAAGATCGAAGAGGAATTTGGTATGGAAACCTATCCTATCATCGCTCCTACTGAAAACACAAATGATATTATCGAAGGGATGGTTTATGATCTTTCAATTCATGAGCTAGAACTCGCAGATACTTATGAAGGAAAGCAGTATAAGAGAATTGAAGTTCGTTTACAATCAAATGAAGTAGCATGGGCATTTAGTGCCAAAACGTAAAAAATTATAGCACACAGATCAGGCATCTGTTAATTAGTATAGTAATGAATAGAATAAAACAAAAACTGCAAGAAGATAAAAAGATATTTTCTGTTTATTTTTCTGCTGGATATCCTAGTTTGAATGATACGATTCAAATTATACAAGACTTGGAAAAAAATGGTGTAGACATGATCGAAATTGGTTTGCCGTTTAGTGATCCTCTTGCTGATGGTCCTACAATTCAAGCAAGTTCTACCCACGCGCTGCATAACGGAATGACTACGCAAGTATTATTCGATCAATTAAAAGAGGTTAGAAAAACAGTTTCTATCCCCTTAGTGATAATGGGTTATTTTAATCCCATGCTACAATACGGAATTGAAAATTTCTGTAAAAAATGCCAAGAGGTAGGTGTTGATGGATTAATTATTCCGGATCTTCCTGTTGATGTTTATGCTGATGAATATAAAGCTATTTTCGAAAAATATGGTTTATTAAATGTATTCTTGATTACACCTCAAACATCTGATGAGCGCATTCACTTTATTGATAGTGTTTCTGATGGGTTTATTTATATGGTGAGTTCGGCAAGTGTGACTGGATCTCAATCTGGCTTTGGAAGTACTCAAGAAGACTACTTCAAGCGTATTGCCAGCATGAATTTGAAAAACCCACAAGTAATTGGTTTCGGAATCAATAATGCGGAAACTTTTAATCAAGCAACGAAATTTGCAAAAGGAGCTATTATAGGTAGTGCATTTATTCAGCATCTTACTGAAAATGGTACTGGAAAAATTGCTGATTTTGCTAAGGCAATTAGATAGCGATTTAAACCAACAACATAACAGCGGCACTTAAAAGTTTTAAGTGCCGTTTTTTTATGTCCCATTGTCAAAGGCTAGCAGTTAATCTGTAACCATAATTTTCGATCTAAAGAAAAAACTATATATTTGAATACAGAAATTGACTACAAATTAAGCTTTAAGTAGATCCACAGAAACTTTATTGTAATTTGCAATGACGAAGAATCTATGTGACTGCAAGTAAATGCATTGCTAGTAGAGAATTTCAGCCAAATTTAAATACAGATAAACCATACCATTAACCAATAACCAAAACAATGAATATTACGACTTTAAAAAGCAGGCAAGACCTACCCAAGGAAACAAGAGCTGGCAAAATGTATGATCAGTTTGAAAAGTTATTATCAGAATTACGAAAGAAGCAGTTGTCAGACAAAGAGATTATTACAATTAATGAGAATATTAACGCTATCAATGCCTCTTCTCTGGAAGGAAGTGATTTTGCTAAGTTTATCAAGACAAATCAGATTCAAATACTCAAACGTATTCAAAAAGAGTCTAAAATTGTACCACAGCAATATTATGTAACATTAGGAACGATTTTAGGAATGACTGGCATTGGTCTTCCGGCAGGAGTGGCATTTGGTTATGCATTCGGAAATATGGGGCTATTGGGACTTGGACTACCCATTGGTTTAGCTCTAGGCGCAGCTGTCGGTAGGTCTTTAGATAAAAAAGCATTAGAAAATAATAAACAACTTGGCTTAGCAATTAAGTATTAACTGAAACACTACTGACATTAAGTCAATTGATTCGCTAAGAAAATTGAAAGTCTACTAGTTTGTAATACAATAAAAAGTAAAGTGATCCACAGATCAATTCATTTTTACAGATTAGCGCCTTTTAGTCAAATTATTATGCACCTTAATTTTCTTTGACATTAAAGCGAGCTAGATTTAACATGCATCGTTTTAAATTCAACTTCACTCGAATAAACCAAACACTAAAACACAACAAATGACCAATACTGATATTCCTAATTTAAGTGATGCCGACTTAAAAGAAGAAGCTAAAAAATTAAAATCGTTTTCTATTCAAAATAGCATATTCATAGGGTTTTTAATGGGAATTATATTTTATAGTTTCGCAAAAAACACTTGGGGATTATTTACTTTAATTCCATTATATTTTATTTATAAACTGATTAATAGCCCAAAAAGCAAAAGGCTAAAGGAGATCGAGCTAACCATGAAAGAACGCAGTTTATAGGCAATATATCTAATTATGAAAAGAAAATTACTAACAGTACTTGTATTGGCATCGACTGGATGTTTTGCACAACAATATGACGGTGTTCACCTTGAGAAGTCTAACATCGATAAAAATAATTTGATTTATAAATTAGGAAGAGAATTTATCTATACTTTCAAAATCGGAGAGAACGACACAATTGTCTATTTAAAAAATAACGACACCGATATTTTTGAGCTAACTAAACATGGTGATTCATTACCGCTATCTGAAATTCATATGACGGTGCTCAAACCTAAAATATTTAAAAGAGTCAATAAAAATCAAACGCAAATACTGTACAGTTTGACGCCACATTCCAACTCAATTTCTACCACTGGTCTTTCTGAAAACGGGCAAAATGTATGGCTGCATCCCACTAGAATGGGCTTTTTTCAATCATTAGAAACTTGTCCGTATCCCTATATTAAACTAGGCAAACCTATAGGGTATAAATGGTCAGATAGTATGAGCATTGGCAGTCATTGGTCAAATAAAAAATGGGGAAAGTGGGAAAACAGACTGCTTTTAAATTACGAGTATGAAATTATTGCTAGAGAAAATGTAGTGACACAATTGGGTAAAATAGATTGTTTAAAGGTGCGAGCTACTGCGACATCAGCAATAGGTTCCTCAGAGTTAATTAGTTATTTTTCGGAGAAATATGGTTTTGTGAAATTAGAGTACACTCTGTTTACCGGAATAAAAATAGAGATGAATCTTGATCAAATAATAGATGGACCAATTTTAAGAGATGCAAGAGAATTTTACCAATATAAAAGGAAACAGTAATCGTTGGTATGGATTTTGAAATACCACTCGCAACTAAAAGCGTTAGGCATACTATTAATTGCTATCGCTTGAAAACTATTTTTATAAAATAAAACCTGTAACCATGAAAACAATCAAATTATTATCACTCCTAGCATTGACAATTATTTTTAGTTCATGTGCTTCTACTCAAAAGACCACTATCGATGCAATTTATGGCAGCACATGGGAATTAGAATTTTTATCAGGACCCCGTATTGCCTTCAATGGATTATATCCTGCTAAAAAACCTCAAATCACATTTAATCAAGAAACTAAAAAAGTTGAAGGCACGACCAGTTGTAATGGCTATAATGCGCCGTACGAGTTGGGAGACAATACGATCAGCTTTGGAGAACAAGGACCAACAACGATGATGTATTGTGGGGAGGGAGAAAAATTCTTTGTAAACACAATAAAAAAAGTGAATCGTTATAAAATTGATGCCGATGGCAAATTGAACCTAATGATTGATGAGGTTCCAATGATGCGCTTTAAAAAAACAAATTAAATATATAAGCGATACTATTTATGCACTAAGAATCTAAATGATTTTTAACATGCACTAAATTGCATATTATCCTTTATTATCATACTCTTTTAAAAAACGTGAAGTTGCATGACTTTGCGTTTTTTTTGATCTTTTAAGAACAAAACATTGTTAATAGCCCTGATGGCAGTGGTATCTCGTCATTTAGAAAAACAAGGCACTTTTGCCGTAGTTTTACTTAATGAGGAATATAACGAACAGCAGGACCTTACATTAATTAAAAATCAAATTGTTCTGCTCCTAAAAAAAAAACAACTAATATAGTTTATGTAAGCTATTGCAATCTATGGATTTGTTACACAGCAAAATAGACTTGTGGAAGAATCACCCCTATCTATAAAATATGATAGTTTGTAGCGTAAATATCCCTAATCGTCTAATTACTTTTTATATCATTTTACATAGTTGTATCTTTAAACAAATAAGCACAATGTTTATCCTGTAAAACAGTATTCCTGTTAACATTCACAATATTCAGACTTCAATGCAAAAATCCAAATCTTATTTATTGTTCATCTTAGCGGTAATAGTTGTCGTTTTAAATACTTCTTGTCAAAATAATAAACAGCCTATTTATCAAAAATTTGATAATTTCAAGACAATAAATACTGATTTCAAAATTACAAGTGAAGCTATTGTAAATGGCCAATTATTAGCCAAATACCAGTGTGAGGAAAAAATAAATGGTGTTGAAAATTCGATTCCGTTATCATGGAAAAATGTTCCTTCGGGCACAAAATCATTAGCAGTTATAATGTACCACTACCCGAAAAAGGATGACAAATTAGAAGTTAACTCCTATTTATTGTTATGGAATATAGATCCATCTATTTCACAAATTCCGTACAAGATGGCCAATAATCCTAGCTGGGCGATGGGAGCAAATAAAGATGGAAATACCGTATCGTATACTTCTCCATGTTCTCAAGGTCCGGGAAAGCATGAATACACCATTGCTCTTTTTGCTTTAGGAGAAGATATAAAATCATTACCAAAATCAAGTTCTGTAAAAGTAAATTATGAGCGATTCATGGAAGCGATTAGTGAAACAAAATTAATAGATCGAACGTCTCTAACGTTTACAGCTTCTCATGAATAAGTGGAATAGTTATTTGAGGTGAACTATTAAAAAAATATAAATCCTCCTTGGTTATTTTATCGTTTAAAAACATTTTATATAGATCAACGACGTTATAAAAATAATTTAACAAGAATTAACCTTTAATTTACATAAAATTAATATGAAAAACACAAGATGCTTTGTTAAAATTTCGATTTTATGAATCGAATCCTTACTTGTAGAATTTTTTATTTAATATCCTGATTTTATAGTAAATGACCAGCTTTACCTCAATTATACAATTAATAAATAATTTTTAAATTCAGCTTAATAGTCGCATATTTTTTTTGATTTGTTAAGAATATCATAATGTTTTATACATTTACTTTTTAACAAACCCAAATTATTTAGAATGAAAAAATTAAAATTTAGCAGGTACAATACCATGTTCTGCACAGTGGCCTCTTTGGCACTATTAGCTAGTTGTTCTAGCAATGATGAAGCACAAATGGACGAATCTGGACTAGCAGTTTCTGAAGGATTTGCATTAAGTGGAGATGATCTTATCTTCAACGACTTTACCGCACAATGTAGCTATGTTGATGGTAACTGGAGTTCTACAGCCTACTTGAACACCACCATGATTAACACTACGCAAACAAACTTTATTTATGCTCAAAACACTAAAATCGCAAACGTATTTGGACAAGCTGCTGTAACCCTTAAAATGGTTCACGACAACTCAAATGTAAACTCAACTTACAATGCCATTTCGTATTCGAATCCAAAGAAAATTTATTTTGGAGAAGCAATTTACGTTGCGGCTTTAGCAAAGGGACAAATTGTGCCAGCTATGATTCTTGCGCATGAATTTGGTCACCAGTTACAATACACTTATAATTTGCCTTCTAAGAAAGAAAGCACTGCAAGACCAAACGAACTAGAAGCTGACGGTTTTGCGGGATACTATATGAGAAAACCAACAGGTTATAATGCTACGTGGGAGCAAGCAGGTCCTGGATTTGAATTTGCTTACGCAATTGGAGACAACAATACTACAAGTGCAGGCCACCACGGTACTCCTCCTCAAAGAAGATCAGCGGCACGTTTAGGTTGGTACTTAGGGAATTACGATCTATCAGCTAGTGACTTTGATTACAACTTTTTCTACTACTACGATAATGTACTGTCTGGAAGTTACCGTACTACAACTCCTGAAAGAATCGATCCAAAAATTGATGCTTTCATCAAATCTAAAATGAGTGAATTACGTAAAATTCAGTCTGGAGAAATATCAGCTGAAGAGTTTATCAATTTAGGAAACTAAAAATAACTTAAAGAGGTCCAATTGGGCCTCTTTTCTTTGTATATAATCTCATATTCAATTGCACTGTTCAATTAATTTACTACATAATAACGACTTTCCTCTTAACTTAAAATATGCCGTAACTATTTTGGCTACAGCCAATTTCTGGTATTTAGTGCAAAAAGCTTCTTTTCATTGAACAATAGCTTTTTAATGTACTATCGTATAAAGTACTCCTTACTATTGTGCTACAGAATACTTAAAGTAACTTACATCTAAAATTCTAAATTAATTCTAAATTGCGTACTTATATTTGTCTATATGAAAGTATTACTAATTGAAGACGAACAAGATTTAGCCTCCAGCATTCAGCAATACTTGAATGGTAATGCTATTTTATGCGAATGGGCAAGTAGTTTACAAACCGCTCACGACAAGATAGCCAATTACGAGTATGATTGTATTTTACTAGACTTGACATTACCTGATGGAGATGGTTTTAATGTATTGAGAAAATTGAAGGAGATGGATCGATTAGAAGGGGTTATAATTACCTCAGCAAAGGAAACGTTAGAATCAAAAATCGAAGGCTTTAATTTAGGAGCCGACGATTACCTCACAAAACCTTTTCACCTTTCAGAATTATTGGTTAGGATTCAAGCCTTAATTCGCCGCAAGAACTTCAACGGAAATAATAAAATTACTTTTAATGAGATAGAAATCGATACGCTGTCAAAGATTATAAAGGTCAATAACAAAACTATAGATGTAACTAAGAAGGAAATAGATTTGCTATTGTATTTGATTGGGAATTTAAATAGAGTACTATCGAAGAGCGCCATTGCAGAACATTTATCAGGTGATATGGCTGATATGCTGGACAACCACGATTTTGTTTATGCGCACATCAAAAATTTAAAAAATAAGTTGAAAGATGGCGGTAGCGCCGATTATATAAAAACTGTTTACGGACTAGGTTATAAATGGCAAAATGACTAGAAATTTACTATATAAAACTTCCAAAGCTTATGTGATTTTTTCCATACTATTGTTACTTATAGCTGCTCCCCTGTTCTATTTTAGTACTAAAAAATTGTACAATGACGATACTGATGACACTCTTTTACTACATAAAAAAGAGTTTTTTAAATATACGCTACCTGTCTTTAAGCAGCGCGATATCGCTACTTGGAATCGCTACAATAGAAACGTAAAAATTGTTCCTTTGAGAAATCATGCCGTTGATAGTTTATTTAACAACAGCTATTTTGACGTGCTAGACAATGAAATTGAACCTTATCGAGAGTTAACGACTCCTATAGAAATAGAAGGGAAGAAATATAGTTATACTGCCAAAATCAGTTTGGTTGAAACAGAGGACCTTGTCGCGCGCATCGCCCTATTATTTCTAGCTGTACTATCTTTTTTACTGTTAGGATTATATACCATAACAAAAAGACTGTCAAAAAAATTGTGGAGACCTTTTGATGCTATTTTGATACAAATCGAAAATTTCGAAATAGATAAATCAATAACAACTGCAAGCATCCCTTCGAACATTACTGAATTTAGCCGTCTCAATACTAGTGTACAAAAATTAATTGCCAAAAATCGTTCTATATTTAAAGCACAGCGTGAATTTGTCGAAAATGCAGCTCACGAGCTACAAACACCGTTGGCAATATTTCAGGCGAAATTAGACAGCTTTGTACAAACTGAAAATTTCACAGTAGAGCAATACCAACAATTAAGTTCTATTAATGACACGATTGCGAGACTTAGCAGGTTGAATAAAAATTTACTTTTATTATCTAAAATGGAAAACGAGGTTTATTCCACTACAACTTTAATTGCTGTTGAAAAAACAATCAACCAAAACATACTTTTTTTTAAAGAACAAGCTGACAGTAAAAATATCTCTATTGAGCTCGATTTAGAACAAGCCTCGAATGTAATTGCCAACCCTACATTGATAGAAATCCTAATTAGTAATTTGTTTTTAAATGCTATCAAGCACAATATCATTGAAGGGACAATTAAAATATATGCTGATAAAAGCGGATTCACTTTTAGCAACACATCCAGCAAAAAAATGCTAAGTAATACAAAACTATTCAATCGTTTTTATAAAGAATCTTCTTCAGAACAAGGAAACGGATTAGGATTAGCAATAATAAAAAAGATCTGTGAGTTGAATGGCTGGACTGTAAACTACTCTTATGAACATAGCTGGCATCATTTCACTGTCCTGTTTTAATTATAAATAGTTTAAAACTTATAGATAGCGATTGAACGAAGGGAATTCAAATTTAATTCTAAATTGCATCTCATCTTTGTGTGATAAACTAGCAGCCTATTAGTACAACTGCTTTACGCTAACAATATTCATCTTAGATTATGAAAACAAGTCATATCATTGCCATTATTTGTAGTTTTTGCTTCACTTTTTCTGCCTTTGCACAAAGTACACTTGTCACTATTTCGGGACAACTCAAAGATCAAAACAATGCTAGTCTATTAGCTTATGTCAACGTTATTTTAAAAACAGAAAAAGAAAATACATTTATTGTGGGAACGGTCACAAATGAAGAAGGACGTTTTACTTTGGCAAAGGTACCTACAGGAAATTACCGTATCGAATTTTCGTATTTAGGTTACAAAACTGCATCAAACTCAGTGTTTGTTGGCTCACTATCAGAGTTTATCGATCTAAAAACGATCCTTCTACAACCAGATTTACTGGCACTTAAGGAAGTCGTAATTACTTCAAAACAGACTGAGATTAGCAACAAAATGGATAAAAAAACATTTTCCTTAAATGATAATCCGTCGCAGCAAGGAGGTTCAGTGCTTCAAGCGATGCAAAATCTACCCAGTATCACCACCACCGACGGAAAGATTCAATTGAGAGGAAATGATAAAGTAACTGTTCTTATTGATGGCAAGCAAACTGCATTAACCGGTTTTGGTAATGCTACTGGACTAGATAATATTCCAGCTTCAGCCATTGAACGTATTGAAATAATCAATAATCCATCAGCTAAATATGATGCTAATGGAAATGCGGGAGTGATTAATATTATTTACAAGAAAAATAAAAAAGATGGCTTCAACGGTAAGCTAGGATTGACTACTGGCTTAGGATCATTGTGGGAGAGAAAATCAAATCTACCTACCATAAGACCACAATATTCCTTTAGTCCCAAGGTGAATCCTTCAATTTCGTTGAACTACCGTAAAAATAAAATAAATCTATTTTTTCAAGGGGATTATCTTTACACAGAGACTTTGAATAAAAACGAGTTTCTAAATCGTTTTTTTAATGATGGCACTATAATTAACTCACAGCTTAAACGCAATCGAGACACCCACTTTACTACTATAAAATCAGGAATTGACTATACAATTGACGACAAAAATTCACTAACAATATCTGGTCTTTTTGGGAGTGAAAAAATTATTGACAACGGTGACCAACCTTTTTTTAATTCAGACTACTCACAACGTTTACGTTTGTGGCAGTTTCTTGAAGACGAACTTAAAACGACGGTGATGGCAACAATTAATTACCAACACAAGTTTAATGCACCAGGACGAACATTAAATGCAGGCTTAAACTATACGTTTCATAGAGAAGATGAAAAATATTTTTATGACAATTTCTTGCCCGCTTCTTCAGGAACAGATTCCTTTAAATTAGTATCTGATGAGCAAGTGTATGATCTAAACATTGACTATATAGAGCCCTTAAAACACGGTAGAATTGAAACTGGTTTAAAATTTAGAAACAGAACCATTCCTACCAATATGCAATTTATACCAGGAGCAAATTCAGTGCTCGATGTAAATGCTGGTGGCTGGGCAAATTATAGAGAATTAATACCCGCTGTATACGGAAACTATATTTTTGAAGACAAAAAATGGGAGGCAGAAATAGGTTTGCGAGTAGAATATGTAAAAATACAATACGATGTTAATCCAGATCATGTGGTGTATAGCAGTAGCGGTTATAACTACACGCAACCGTTCCCTAACATGCGATTAGCTTATAAAATTAATGAAAATAAAAAAGTATCTGTATTTTACAACCGTCGTGTAGACCGTCCTAACGAAGTAGATATTCGAATTTTCCCAAAATATGATGATGCCGAAATTATCAAAGTGGGTAACCCTAGTTTACGCCCACAGTTTACAAATAGTGTCGAACTAGGATACAAAAATAGCTGGACAAAAGGAAGTCTATACACTGCTTTTTATCATCGTTTTGCAAATGGAACGATAACACGAATAGCTACATCTGTACCGCCTAGCACATTGATATATGCTACATTTCAAAATGCAGATAAAAGTTACAATACGGGTCTAGAGGCTGTATTGTCACAAGAGATTTCGAAGCTATATTCTTTAAATATCAATGCTAATGTGTACCGCAATCAAATAGATGCGTTTACCGTAACAAGCTTGTATCCGTCGCCATCAGTTTACAGCTCTAAACTGCAGAAAACGATATCTGGAAATTTGAAAATCAATAATAGTTTTCAATTTGCAAAAAATATTGATGCACAATTAACAGCAATATATCTTGCACCAGACATTATTCCACAGGGAAAAATAGAGTCACGCTTATCGATTGATCTTGGGATAAAAAAGGGAATTCAAAATGGAAAAGGCGAACTATTCCTGAACGCAACCGATCTTTTTAATACTATGGTTATTAAAAAACGTATCGATGGCGCCAATTTCTTCTACAATAGTAGAGACTACAATGAGACACAAGTAATTCGTTTGGGATATAGTTATAAGTTCTAATGAACTACCATAATAAAATAAGAAAGCGCAAATCATTTTACAATAACTTGCGCTTTCTTTATATAAGGATTGCCCTACTAAGCAGTCGTTTCTTCTTCAACTTCTTCTTCAACCTCAGCAAATTCCATGTGGTCTTCACCTTCAGTAATCACTTCAGGTTTTGAAGCTTTTAAAACATTAAAGCGTTCAATTTTTTCTAAATCTCCTTCTTCGCCTGAGAAATAAGGAAATACATCCATAATTGGAGACTCTGTAATAGCAGGAATACTGTAATCTCCCATTGTACCTTTCATAACAGCTGTTGTATTGTCAAAAGCCTCTTTTACGTCATTAGCTTGTAAAAGAATATACATATTGGTTTTTCTCTCTTTCCCACTCTCTTCATCATAAGCAAGTAAAGAAACTTTTGATTTGAACCAGCGATCGCTATTTTCAAAAGGATGAATTTCTGAATAGTTAGCTACCTTAATGTTGGTAATTTTAAATTCTTCACTAATGTATGCCGACATTTCTTCATTGATTCTGCTTTCTGCTTCTGTATATGATAGCGCATCTACTAAATAAGGCTCTGTTGTTACCTTTTGTACTCCAGTGTCATCTGTTTTTCTGTATTTTACTTTGCATTCGTACCAAGTTGTGCTCATAATATTATTTTTTAAGGATGTCAAAGATAGATTTTAAAGAAAAAAAAAGCGACAATTATAAAAATAGATATTCACAATTTCGAACAAATAAATTGAAAGTAGCCTCAACTAATTACGACACAAGGAATAGCACTTTAAACTAATATAAGTCTTCGATTACGTAAGTCGTTTCATTAAATTGAAAAGAGTCTCCTTTTTTTAGTTCTCGCATTTTTTCATAGATTGGTGCTCTTGTCGAAATCCCAACGATGGTAGCTCCATCCTTCTCCATTTTATCACTAGAAATTGCAATAAAAAAAGTAAGCTTATCAGTAACTACTACAGCTCCCAGCTCTACACTATCATTTTGTAAATTTCCATCGATAGTTTCTAAAAATTTGAGTTCCTTTTGAGCAAATGCTAGTTCATCACCAATAGCTTTAAGTAATTCGTATTTGCCAGCGCTACGATCTTCCGTTTGACTTGCGGAAGCATTTTTAGTAAAAGCAGCTTCATTTATCTCAGCTTCCCTTTTTTTAAAGTTATCGATTAGTTCATTTTGATTTGCTACGCATGCAGTTATTATCCAATTTTTATCTACTTTATTTTTCATGTTTTCGGTTATTTATAGAAATAGTAAGATATACTATTTTTTCTACAAAAACACTTACAATCACAATAAAGCTAGGATAAATTAGAAAAGAAGTATTTTCTGGTCACTTTTCGTACTTGTGTAAAAGAAAGTTTACTACAACACACGAATTGCTTTAACAAAACGACGTGTGTATGACTTATGACTTAAGTTAGAAATCATTACTTGCATTTGCTTTCCCGAAGATGAATGGATAAATTTACTTTGCATTCCGTCTGCATTTGAAACAATACCTATATGCCCAATCACATTGCGAGTCGGACTTAAAAAAAGCAAGATATCACCTTTTTTTACTTGGTCAATAGCGATTTCTTTTCCAAAATTTTTGAATTGGGATGTACTTCTAGGAACGTTAATATTAAAATTTTTATAAACAAAATACACAAATCCAGAACAATCAAATCCTTTTTTACTAGTACCGCCGTAAATATATCTTGTACCTAAAAGACTTTTTCCAAAATTCAGAAGCGCTGTGCGCAAGTCCTCTTCGATAGGGTCTGCACTATGATTTATAGTAAGAACGGTTTCAATATTATTTTTTGGTAAGCCTGTATTCTCAATCTTTACTTTTCTGGAATCAGTGAAACTACTTAGTAAAAATAGTGAAACACCTGACACTATAACTGATTTGAAAAAAGAGGAGTTTGATGCTATCATAAAATAATTGAAGTTAAAATTGTTGTATGGAACTTAAAAGAAATACCGCCTCATTTTGAGGACATTGGTTCGCAAAAATAACTAATTTTATCAAAAACACATAATCGTAGGTTTTTAATTTTTATTGCTTTGGCTTTAAGCCAAAAAAAAGTGCCTCAAAATAAATTGAAGCACTTCTATGTCTTTAATTGAAATAAATGTATCGCTATGCTTTAACAACCATTTTTCCTTTATTTTTTCCATCAAAAAGATCGATGAACGCTTGTGGAATATTTTCAAATCCTTCCACCACTGTTTCTTCTGATTTAATTTTTCCTTCTTTAAACCACTCTAATAATTGAGAAGTTGCTTCTGGGAATTTTTCAGCGTAATTGCCTAAAATAAAACCTTGCATTAAGGCACTATTTTTAACTAAGAAGGGTTGTACGCTCAAGCCTTTCACCGTTTCTGTTTCATTGTAAGATGATATTGCACCGCAAATAATCATTCGTGCAAAACGATTGATATTATATAAAACAGCATCAGAAATCTCACCTCCTACATTGTCAAAATATACATCTACTCCATCTGGACAAGCCTTTTTTATTGCCTCTGACATATTTTCTGTAGTATTGTAATTAATCCCTTCATCAAAACCAAATTGCGATTTTAGCATGTTCACCTTTTCATCTGTACCCGCTATTCCCACTACTCTACAGCCTAATATTTTTCCTATTTGTCCCACGATACTTCCTACTGCACCTGCAGCACCAGAGATTATAATCGTTTCTCCTTTTTTAGGTTTCCCTATTTCTGTCAATCCAAGAAAAGCAGTCATACCTGTCATTCCTAATGCTCCTAGATATACTGATTCTCCCACTTCTGAAGTATCAACGACGCGCAGTCCTTCACCTGAACTTTTTTGGAATTCTTTCCAAGCTAGCATTCCCGATACAAATTGGCCTACTTTAAATTTTTCGTTCTGTGACTCAACAATTTCTGCGATTACTCCAGAAACCATTGGCTTATTTAGTTCGAAAGGTTCTGCATAAGATTTAGCATCGCTCATGCGACCTCTCAAATAAGGATCTACCGATATATAGCTAGTTTTTAATAAAATTTGGCCCGGATTGATGACAGGTTTATCTTCAGTAATTGTTTTAAAATCTGATAATTCTGGACGACCTACCGGTCTTTTATTTAATAGAATAGTATGACTCATGTTCTCTCTTTTTAAATTAATATTAATAGCACTACTACTAATGACTATTTGAAAGCCTTAAATTACAAAAGCCATAGAAAACAATAGATTAGTTTACAGCACTTTAACAAAGTATTGTGCTATCATAAAATGAAAAAACTGCTGCTTAACAAATAGTTGAATGTCTCTATAGAAACACTTAACAATTTATTAAACAACAGTTTGAACTGTACTTAAAATAAAATTAAATCACAGTAACAAGATCTTCTTTACTTTTTCTCACTTTAACTAAATTAACAAGCCAATCCTTTGGTGCATCTCTATAACCTAATGGTAAAACAACACAACTTCTTAGACCTTTCTCTCTTAAGTTTAAGATTTTGTCTAACTCATCTGGGTCAAAACCTTCGATAGGTGTTGCATCAACTTCTTCAAAAGCAGCTTGCGCTATTGCCATAGAAAATGCAATGTAAGCTTGTCTGGCAGCATGTTGAAAATTTTCTTCTTCGTCTTTTTGAGGGTAAGTGCTTAACAACATTTGGCGGTAGTTTTCCCAACCTTCATTTGTAAATCCTCTTTTCTCGTTTGTAAGGTCAAACATGGTGTTAATACGCTCGGCTGTGTACGTACCCCAAGCAGCAAAAACCAATAAATGCGAACAATCTGTAATCATTGATTGATTCCAAGCTATAGGTCTAATTTGTTCTTTTACTTCTTGATTTGTTACCACAAAAATTTCAAACGGTTGTAATCCGCTTGACGTAGGCGCTAGGATTGCAGCGTCTAGAATACGGTCTACTTTTTCTTGAGCTACTTTCTCGCCGTTCATTGCCTTTGCAGCATAACGCCAGTTTAATCTATCTAATAATGCTTCCATGTGTATATTTATGTTAATTTATTTTTTTGTGTCTTTGAACTGTACTATTTATTTTCGAAAATTAAAATAATTCGTTTCCATTATAATTTGCTTACACGAATACTATCCCAAGCCGCCTGAAAAGCTTCCTCTAATACATCATCATTTAGAGGGTTAATTCCTCTACTTTCCATATTCATTAAAAAAGCCATAGGATAAATACCGTAGGCATACAGTAAGTATGGTGAAAAATTTTTGATTACAGCTTGTTCTTGTCCCATCAGCCATAGGTCAAATAAGGGATCTAGCGCTTTTAAACCTTCTTGCCTAGTAGCTTCATCAATCATGGGACTGTTATCACATTGTGATAAAAACGAAGCTTCTTCTTTATATTTCAGCTTATAAGCAGCCATTGCAAACCATATTTTCTTGAAAGTGATGTAGACACCTTCCTCAGGAGTGTAATTTTTGAAGGCAGCATTAGCAAAAGCCGTCTTGACATTGAGGTAGAGCTGGTTAACTAAATCCTGCTTACTCTCAAAATACAAGTATATCGTGGCTGGAGATACCGAAGCTAATTTTGCAACCTTAGCCATAGATGCTCCTTGAATGCCACCGTTGTTTACTAAACTCAATGTCGCTCTTAGCAATGCCTCTCGTTTTTCTATACTTTTTTGCAGTAGTGCCATATCATGTATTTATTTATAGAAAACATTTTTTAGTTTCCAACTTATAGCAATAAATAGTAACTGCACTGGTAGTCGTATTAAAGCAGCTTCATGACTTCCTATCGCTGGTGTAGTGGAAAAAACATCCCAAATATGAATGGGTAAAAAAACTAGCATAAGTAATAATAGCAATAGCGAACCTAATCCTGCCGTATTTTTTAATACCAGTAATACTCCTATCGCTATTTCGATAATTCCAGAAATGTAAATGATAGCAGATTTAAATGATAAAAAATTAGGAACAAACGGATTATAGAAGTCTGTATTTACAAAATGTTGCACACCTCCATACACCATAAATGCTGCCATAAGATATCTTATAACCGTCCAAAATAATTGCGCTTTACCCATTTTGTTTCTTTTTTTAGAGTACAAAAGTACAACAAAAAAGAATGAACGTTCATAAATTTAACGTTTGTTAACCATTAATGGTATATCGTTTTTTTACTCAACGTTCCTTTCTTAAGATAAACGCATACTCTAAGTAATGTAATACACTCCTAAAGCCAATGATTGTTACTAGTGCTAGTGAGAAAGCTGTATGGAAATGAGGAATAACATATACAAATGCAACTATGATAAGCTATTTGTAAAATAATTTAATCCACGAAATGAAAAGCATTCGAGGGAAAACATAAGTTAATATTGTGTTAATTTAAAATTAAACAAGCGTTTAAATTAAACAGTTGTTTAATTTTGCATAGTAAATTAATACTATGTCTAACACAACTGATTTAAACGATAAGCAAATTCAAATTCTCCATGTAGCAGAAACGCTATTTGCAGATAAGGGTTTTGACGGTACATCAATTAGAACAATTGCAAAGGAAGCCAAGATTAATATTGCTATGGTTTCTTACTATTTTGGATCTAAAGAACGGTTATTAGAATCGTTGATTCTATATCGCACCAAGGATTTAAAAGAATCAATTGGTAGCCTAGTTACTGATGATAGTCCCCCATTAGAAAAAATCAATAAGCTTATTACGATCTACATCCATCAAATTAATGCTAACAAAGGTATTTACCGAATCTTGCACTTTGAGATCGCTACTAAGAAAAGAGATTTGAACCTAAAAGCATTTACTGAATTAAGAAGAGGGAATTTAAAAACCTTAGCATTAATCGTAGAAGAGGGTCAAAAAGCGGGCGTTTTTCAAAAAGAAATTGCTGTTGATTTATTGACACCAACAATCTTAGGCACATTTTTCCATTTTCACATGAACAAAGCGTACTTCGTAGACCTACTAAAGTTACATACTGATGAATTATACGAGAATTATATATTAACCAACCTTACAAAACACATTCAACAAACAATAAAAGCACTTCTTATATATGAAAGTTAGTCAATTAATGCTTTTCGGAGTATTCCTTATGGGAGCCTCCGTAGTACAAGCACAAGAAAAATCTAGTTTAACATTGAACGAAGCAATACATTTAGCTTGGGAACAAAGTGCCCAAGTTTCTTTAGCAGAGAGCAAAGTGGTAACTAAGAAACAAGAGTTAAGAACAGTAAAGAACAATAGCTACCCTGATTTTAAAATATCAGGTCAGTACCAACGTCTTACTGATGCCGATATCAATTTTAAACTCAACAACAGCGATGGAAGTACATCTACAACAGATGCTCCTAATGTGAACCAATTAATGGTGGGACAAGTGAATGCTAGCCTACCTTTATTTGCAGGTTTTAAAATACAAAACAGCATCAAAGCTTCTTCTAATTTATATGCTGCCGAAAGTGCAAATGCACTGCAAACCAAAGAAAATGTGGCGATGCAAGTGGTTGATTTGTATGCAAGCATGTATAAAGCAGAAAAAACGGTAGAACTCTTAAAAGAGAATCAAAAAAGTGCAGAGCAACGTGTGACTGATTTTATCGAATTAGAGAAAAACGGAATCATTCCTCGTAATGATTTACTTAAAGCACAACTGCAAGCTTCGAATGTAAAATTGTCTCTAGCCAAAGCGACTAAGGATCTTAATATTGTCAATTATCAATTGATTACATTACTGAAATTAGACGATACAACAAAATTGACAATTAGAGAAAGTGACTTTGTTAATTTCCAAATGAACAACATCCCTACATCTGATGAAGTAGCTGTTGCAAATAGACAAGATCTTGAAGCAGTACGTTTGCAAGAAAAAGCAAGTTTAGATTATGTGAAGGTTGCAAAAAGTGGGTACTACCCAGCAATCTCATTAGTAGGAGGTTATACTGCGATTGATCTTAAAAATGTAATCACAGTACAAAATGCAATGAATATAGGAGTGGGACTTTCTTATGACCTAAGCGGAATTTTAAAAAATAACGCTACCGTAAAAGTTGCTGAAAGCAAAGCTGACGAATTAAAAAAGCACGAAGAGCTACTTACAGAACAAATTAAAATCGAAGTTCAAAAAGCTATTGAAGATTATGACTTGGCTTTAAAACAAGATATTGTTTACAACCAAGCTGTCGAACAAGCATCAGAAAATTACCGAATTTTAAAAGACAAGTATGACAACGGACTGTCTGACACTAATGACCTATTAGAAGCAGATGTTGATCAATTAGAGTCAAACATTAACAAAGCGCTATCTAAAGCCAATGTTATTCAAAAATATTACGAATTGCTTACTGTAAGCGGACAATTAAATCAAACCTTCAACCTTTCAAAAATATAATCAGCATTAAGATGGAAAAGAAAAAAACAAATAAAAAGTTTATCATAATCATTGTTTCCCTAGTGTTAGTAGGTGTAGTATATGGTTCATACAAATACATTCACTCTTTATCACATGAAACTACTGATGATGCTCAAGTAGAAAAAAACATGAACCCTATTATTCCTAGAGTTTCAGGTTATGTTTCTAAAGTGTATATAAAAGACAATGATTTTGTAAAAAAAGGGGATACTTTATTTACAATTGACAAACAAGATTACAAGTTAAAAATTGACGAGGCAAAAGCGACATTGGCGGCAGCCGAAGGTAGTTATGAGGTTTCTAAAGCAGATGTAGCAAGCGTTTCTTCTAGCGTATCTGTATCGAATGCTAATGCAAGATCAGCATCAGGAAATATCGAAACGGCAAAAATTAGATTAGGAAGAGCAGCAAGTGATTTTGCACGCTACGAAAACCTATACAAATCACATACAATTACAAAACAACAATATGAGCAGGCACTTGCTGCTAAGCAAGAGGCAGAAAGCCAAGTTCGTATTTTACAACAACAAGAAAAAGCAAGTAGCTACCAAACATCTGTAATAAAAGCAAAAGGTAATGTTACTAGCAAACAAATTGATGTTGCTGCTGCAAATATTAAAAGAGCACAAGCCATGCTTGAAACTGCAGAACTTAATTTGTCATATACAGTGGTTACAGCTGCAATTGACGGTCAAGTTTCAAAAATTGATATTCAGCCAGGTCAATTAGTACAACCAGGTCAATCTCTTTTTTACATTATCAATAATAATGAAGCTTGGATTATAGCCAATTTTAAAGAGACACAGTTGAACAAAATGGTTGCAGGACAAGTAGTGACCATTAAAGTTGACGCTTACCCTGATTATGAATTTAAAGGAACACTTACTTCATTTTCTCCAGCGACAGGATCTCGTTTTTCAATCTTACCTCCTGATAATGCTACTGGTAACTTCGTAAAAACAATTCAACGTTTACCAGTAAAAATTAGTATTGACGCTGACAATGATGTAGAAAAAATAAAATTATTGCGTCCAGGTATGAATGTGGATGTCGATGTACATATAAAATAAAATGGAACAAGCACAAGGACAAGACGATTTAGTAGAATATGGCTTTAGAAGGGTTATTATTACAATTACTGCAGTACTTTGTGCACTGTTAGAAATTGTAGATACCACTATTGTCAATGTTGCGCTAACTAACATGAGAGGAAGTCTTGGGGCTACACTTACTGATGTTGCATGGGTTATTACTGCTTATGCTATTGCAAATGTAATTGTAATCCCTATGACGAGCTGGTTGTCACAACAATTTGGTAGACGTAATTATTTCGCTGTTTCAATTATCATATTTACAGTAGCTTCTTTTTTATGTGGAAACGCTACAAATATATGGGAGTTAGTCGCTTTTAGATTTATACAAGGATTAGGTGGTGGTGCCTTACTAGTTACTGCACAAACCATCATTACTGAGAGTTATCCTATTGCAAAACGTGGTATGGCGCAAGCAATCTACGGTATGGGAGTAATTGTTGGACCTACATTGGGACCGCCATTAGGAGGATATCTAGTTGATAATTTCTCTTGGCCGTATATTTTTTACATCAACATTCCTTTAGGAATTATTGCTACCCTTTTAACGCTAAGTTTTGTTAGAAGTCCAAAATACGGAGAGAAATTAAAATCCAATCAAGTTGACTGGTACGGAATCATTTTATTAGCAACATTTATCGGTTCGTTACAGTTCGTTTTAGAACATGGGCAACAAGATGACTGGTTCAACAACAGTACAATAGTTATTTTAAGTGTGATGTCTCTATTTGGTTTGATCTTATTTATATGGAGGCAACTTGTTTACAAGTATCCCATTGTAAATTTAAGTGTGCTTAAAGATGGGAACCTTCGAATAGGAACCGTGATGAGTTTTATCTTAGGTTTTGGATTGTATGGATCAACATTAATCATTCCTATTTACACGCAATCCATTTTAGGATGGACCGCTACAGATGCTGGCTTACTATTAATTCCTGGTTCGATTACAACTGCTTTCATGATGCCGATCATTGGTAACTTGATTCAAAAAGGAGTTCCGCAAGGATACATGGTAGGTATTGGTTTCTTAGTATTTTTTGTCTTTACATACATGATGCGCGATGCGATGACACCAGATACTGGAGTAGAACATTTATACTGGTCTCTAATTTTAAGAGGTGTTGGTCTAGGACTTTTATTTGTACCTATTACAACGTTGTCACTCTCTACCCTATCTGGTAAAAATATTGGTGAAGGTGCTGCTTTTACTGGAATGATGAGACAACTTGGAGGTTCATTTGGTATTGCAATTATTACCACTTTTATTACTCGTTTTAGTCAAGAGCACCGTGTAAATCTAGTAGCTAACTTGAACGGAAGTAAGTTCCAAGTTCAAGAACGCATTCAGCAATTGCAACAGGGATTTATGTCTAAAGGTTTCACTACAAATGAAGCTTTAAAGAAAGCCTATCAAGCCCTTGATTATTCTGTAATGAAGCAGAGTACAGTTTTATCTTATATGGATATTTTCAGCTATTTAGGAATTATGTTTCTATGCTGTATCCCAATAGTTTTCTTTATTAAAAAAGGAAAAAACAAAGTTAATCCTGCTGATGCCATGCATTAATTTAAAATTAAGAACGCCGACAAACTCTAAAGTATGTCGGCGTTTTTATTATGTTCAAAGTTTTGAATTATCTTGTAAAAACGAGATGGTTGTCTTTAGATAAATTGGCGTCAAACTGATAACCATCATAATTAAAACCTTTTAAATCATCGATTGTTTTAGCATTAGTATCAACAATATAACGCACCATCATGCCTCTTGCTTTCTTTGCATAAAAACTAATGATCTTTAATTTGCCGTCTTTGTAATCTTTGAAATCTGGCGTGATTACTGGAACTTTTAATTTCTTTACATCTACTGCCGAGAAGTATTCATTGCTCGCTAAATTGACAAATAGTTCGTCGTCAGCTAATTCTTTATTCAAACTTTTGGTAATCGAATCCTTCCAAAATTCATATAAATTACCCGCCTCCCCAATTGGTAATTTTGTACCCATCTCTAAACGATATGCCTGCATTAAATCTAATGGTTTTAAAATACCGTACAAACCTGATAATATTCTTAATTGATCTTGTAAAACATCAATTTTAGAAACCGGAATCGTATAAGCGTCGAGCCCTGTGTAAACATCACCATCAAATGTATAAATTGCTGGTCGCGCATTGTCAGTTGTAAAAGGTGTTCTCCAATCTTTATTTCGCTCCCAATTCAAATCAGCTAATTTATCAGAGATGTGCATTAATTCAGACAATTCTTTGGGAGATTTTTGTTTTAATTCCTTTTGAATTTGTCTTGATTCTTTTAAAAATAACGCTTCTGTATGCTTTTTTGTTGGCAATTCTTTTTCAAATTCAAGGGATTTTGCTGGCGATATAACGATTTTCATAGTGATGATCTTTCTGGTTTCTTAATAATATCAAAAATACAAATTGTAAACTATAAATGATGGTAACCAAATTGAATTATGTGATGAACAAATAAGATTTCTATATTATTGTGTTTTCATAGTTCTCGCTTTCGCAAAAGATAATAAGACAAGATTGCAATTTCTATTATGTTGACTTTCCATTTTTTTTTCGAAAGAACTAAACAATTTAAAATTGAGAGAAAAGTTATTCGAATAAAATTATCGTTGAAGCCACTCAAGCTTTGGCAAAAGCTGTACTTGACAACTGAAAAGACGGTTTATATTAACAAACTATTAGGGATAAAAAAAACTGCGTTTCTTACCTTTGTATTATATAAATTCTCGAGACTTTTTAGCGTTTAATTTCGAATATTAATTAGATTTTAAAATAAAAATGTTCTTGCAAATATTCACTTAGAATCAAGACTTATGAAAAATAATTTCAATAATATACCCCTATCCATACTAGATTTAGCTGTCGTTTTAGCAGAAAAAACCCCTTTACAAACTTTCAAAAATAGTGTGGCCTTAGCCCAAAAAGCAGAATCTCTAGATTATAAAAGGTTTTGGTTGTCAGAGCATCATAACATGCCTCACATTGTGAGTTCGGCAACGTCAATTTTAATCGGCCACATAGCAGAGCATACAAAAAAAATTAGAGTAGGATCAGGAGGAATTATGCTTCCTAATCACGCTCCGTTAATTATTGCTGAGCAGTTTGGAACATTAGCCACACTATTTCCAGGTCGTATCGATTTAGGTTTAGGAAGAGCGCCTGGAACAGATCAGTTAACTGCCAAAGCACTGCAAAGAAACGATCAAGCTGCTTATGAATTTCCAAATACAGTATTAGAATTACAAGAATATTTATCAATAGAAAACAGCGACGCAGCAGTTCGAGCGATTCCGGGAGAAGGATTAGATATCCCAATTTGGATTTTAGGGTCAAGCACAGATAGTGCAAGACTTGCAGCATCATTAGGATTACCGTATGCTTTTGCTAGTCATTTTGCTCCGCAACAACTCATGCAAGCACTTGCTATTTACAGAGCTAATTTTAAACCTTCTCAATATCTAAAGAAACCGTATGTTCTAGCATGTGTCAACGTGACTGCAGCCGAAACGAATGAAGAAGCGAGCGCACTTGCAACCTCTATGGAAAAAGTGTTTTTAGGTATTTTAACTAATAATAGAAAACCATTACAACCTGCAGATCCTAATTTTAGAGTTCCTGAAGAGGCAAAGCAAGTTATGCAACAGTTTTTACATTACTCATTTGTAGGTAATCCTTCAGAAATTAAATCTCAGTTAGAAGATTTTGTTGCAGAAACTAATGTGGACGAATTAATGGTAGTATCACACATTTATGATTTTGATGCCCGTTTAAGATCTTACGAAATCATTAAGGAAGCTCAGTAGCAATAATTTGGCAAAGTAGCACTATTTATCTTTTGCTTAAAGGCAATTTAAAGTAAGCGCATCAACATTTGTAATGTACATTTTTTCATAGGTGTATTATTTCAAATGTTATTGCGCTTTTTATATGATTTTATAACAAGTTTACAGTAATAATTACTGTTTTAAGGAGGTAACTTCCTAACATTTTACCTATTTTTGTGAATCGGGCTATTATGTCCAATAATCAGTATTAACAGACATTATTTGTCAATTAAAATAAAAAAACCGTGCACGTGAAAAGAAAAATGAAAAAAGCCATCAAGAAAATTTATAATGGTGATTTATTTAAAGAGTTTTTTGATAATGAAAAAGCAACTGGATTAATATTAATCGCTTGCACAATCGTTTCGTTAATCATGGCAAACTCCATTTTTGCGTCTCAGTATATTTATACTTGGCATGCAAAGTTTTTTGGTGAAAGCTTAGAATACTGGATTAACGATGGTCTAATGACTATTTTCTTCTTGTTAATAGGTCTAGAGTTAAAAAGAGAAATTAATAATGGCGAGTTGTCTAATATTAAAGATGCATTGCTACCTATTTTTGCTGCTATTGGAGGTATGGCCATACCAGCAGGATTATATCTTTTATTTAATTACGGAACCTTATCCCAAGCTGGTGCAGGAATACCAATGGCGACTGATATTGCATTTGCTTTAGGAATACTATCTTTATTAGGGAATCGCGTTCCATTATCACTTAAAATATTCCTAACTGCTTTGGCTGTTATAGATGACCTAGGTGCTATTCTAGTGATTGCCATTTTCTATACTAAAACTATCGTATGGTTAAATTTATTTATAGCAGTTGGAGTCTTTGCAGCGTTATTAGTATTAAACCGTATGAAAGTGCGCAGTTTAACAATATACTTACTAGGTGGAATCGTCATGTGGTGGTTTATGCTACATTCAGGTATTCATGCTACCATTACTGGAGTTCTTTTAGCTTTTACAATTCCGTTTTGCGATGGAGAACAAGATTCTATTTTCTCTAAATTGGAAAGAGCATTGCATAAACCGGTTGGATTTTTTATTCTTCCGCTATTTGCCTTAGCCAATACAGCAATTATTGTTAGCTCAGATATAGGAGAAACATTAGCACAACATTATAGCATCGGTATTGCCTTAGGTTTAATCGTTGGAAAACCATTAGGTATTTTTCTTTTTAGCCTTTTAGCCGTTAAACTTGGAGTTTGTAAACTTCCGGCTGACCTGAACTGGAAGACAATAAGCAGCGTAGGTTTTCTAGGAGGTATTGGATTTACAATGTCCATCTTCATAACATTACTTGCATTCGATGATCAAACCATTATTAACAACGCGAAGTTCGTTATTTTACTGTCGTCGTTAGTAGCTGGTGTATTAGGATTCTTATTCTTAAAAATAACTTTAAAGGAAACGGCAGTTGAAAACATTAATAGATAAATTGCTAGACTACATCAACCTCAATAAAGGGGAAGATGATAAATATACGGTCCTTGAAAATGTGCGGTCAAATATCTCTTTTAGAGGAGCTAATCTATGGATTCTAGCTTGTGCCATTGTGATTGCATCAATAGGACTTAATGTTAACTCTGCTGCTGTGATTATTGGGGCCATGCTTATATCTCCTTTAATGGGGCCAATAATTGGTGCTGGTTTTGGCTTAGGAGTGTTTGATTTTGATTTATTAAAAAGGTCGTTAAAAAATCTTTTGGTGGCTACTTTAGTGGGATTAATCGTGTCAGCAATATACTTTTATATTAGTCCGTTTAAGGAAACACAGCCGGAATTGTTATCACGAACCTCCCCTAATATTTACGATATTCTTATCGCTTTTGCTGGGGGAATTGTAGGGGCTATCGCCATTACTCGCGTCGAGAAAGGAAATCCTATTCCTGGTGTTGCGATTGCAACAGCTTTAATGCCTCCTTTGTGTACCGCAGGTTACGGACTAGCGGTGGGTAGTATGCGATACTTTTTTGGAGCCATTTATTTGTACTCTATTAACTGTGTTTTCATTTGTATTTCGACTTTCTTTATAGTTACATTTTTGAAATATCCAAAGAAGAAACAATTAGATGAACGTACTGAAAAAAGAGTCAAGTACATTATAACGACCTTGATTACTATATTGATATTACCAAGTATCTATTTTGCCTACCAATTATTCGAACAAAAAAATTACCAACACCAAATTGATGTTTTTATCGAAAGTGAATTTTCTAGCAAGGGTGTTGCTATTTTATACAAGAAGACTAAGTTTAATGAAAATCCTAAGAAATTAGAATTAGGTTTTTTAAGTAAGAAGTTTTCAGATAGTCAGATAAAAGCCTTCAACGCCAAATTGAAAGACTATCAAATCCCGAATACTAAATTAACGGTAATACAGGACACGACTGATTTAAAAACAGATATTTTAAATGAGATTAAATTTAATAAGTCGGTCTTGAGTGAGAAGGATGTATCGATATTAAAGTTAAAAAAACAGATTGAAGCTGATAAATACGATAACAAAAACTTGTTAAACGAAATAAGAATTTTGTTCCCTGAAGTTCAAAATATTGCCGTTTCAAATCACGTGTTTAATGAAAATACCGATAGTACAGCAGTTGTTCCTGTTCTTATCTATCAAAGTAAGACACCGCTGAAAGAGGAAAACATACAGAAGTTAACTTTTTGGTTGGAAAAACGATTAGCTAAAAGCGAAATCGAATTGTACAGACAGCCACTTAAGCCCGTTAAAAAAGTAGATGAACAAGCTGTGGTAAAAAACAAATAGTCATAGCTTAATACAAGACATCACAAATAAAAAAATCCGCCGAAAGGCGGATTTTCTATTTAAATATATACTGCTATTAATTTACTTATTTAGGGTCTAGTATTAGAGCAATTCTAGCAATACAATCTTCAAAGTGATAACGTGTTTCTGTGTTCAAATTAGGATTATTTGCCATTGTCAATTGTGATTTTAATGCTTTTAATTCTCCTCGAACTAAAGCTCTCACATCAGACTGTGATACATTGTAAAAACTTTCTGAGCGACTCTGTTTCATCTCCTCCTCCATTAAATATGCCATTCTTTCGATAAAAGCTCTTTGCAAGTTTCTTCTATAAATAGTTACGTTTGTACGCGCTGAAGCTTCCTTCCATATCCCTTTGCGCATATCAACAAGCATGTTAATTGCTTTGTAGTTGTCGTCACCTTGTACAGCAGCATCCATCAACCTACCTAATCTATCAAAACTTAAAACTGAATTTAGATGACGGGTTTGCAAGTTTCTAAAACGCTCTGTGTAACCAGCATAATCGATATTGCGTAACGTTTTTAGATCAATTAGCCAAGTAGGCGATGCAAAAGCATTTTGCTGTAACCACGTCATTGCCTCAATTTGTTGCGACTTTGGCACTACAGTATAGACAGCTCCAGCTTGATTAGGTTTCTTACTGTTTTCAAAAACCCCACCTACATTTGTTACCACATGTCCTACATAACGACTCCACACTCCTAAAAACTCATCATATAATTCGCTCAAGTCCTCATAATTGTTAGTTTTATCGCTAGTCCATTCTGCTAGATGTGCGCCCACATATTGCAAATTTTTAAGTCCGTATGAACTTGCCTTCATTGAATTGTTTCCAATATCTTCTGTTTGCGACGTTGGATCAAAACTACTGCTTTGTTTACCGTATTTATACATAGGATCTCCGGCTTTTTCTAAAATCCATTTGTCTAGGGTTGCTACCTCTGCTTCTGGTGAAACAGCTCCAGGAATGACGCGATATCCCCAGTTTACAGCATAATGGTCATAAGGTCCCATTTGGCGAATAAAACGAACATCCTTATCACCCGGTTGTGCAATGTAGTTGTAACGAGCATAATCCATTAAACTTGCTGCGATTCCGTTCTTTTGAGTGAAATTTGCATCACGATATTGTTCTACATCGTACGAATTACTGGCTCCCATATTGTGAGGAAAACCCAAAGCATGCCCTACTTCGTGCGCAATTACAAATCGCATCATTTCGCCCATTTCTTCTTCGCTTGTATTCAAAGTACGAGCACTAGAATTAGCAGCTCCCGTTTCTAATAAATAGCGATTTCTATACGAACGCAGGTGGTTGTGGTACCAAATAATGTCGCTCTCTATAATTTCACCTGTCCTAGGATCAGAAACGCTTGGTCCTACTGCATTTCTAGTAGTGCTAGCCACATAACGCACTACAGAGTAACGCATGTCTTCTGGACTAAAATCTGGATCTTCTTCTTTTGTAGGTGGGTCTTTTGCAATAATAGCATTTTTAAAACCAGCTGTTTCAAAAGGTTTTTGCCATTCTTCAATCCCTTGTTTGATGTATTTTCTAAGTTTCTCTGGAGTGGCAGGATCGATATAATATACAATTGGTTTGATTGGCTCCACTAGCTCCCCGCGTGCGTAAGCAGCTGGATCTTTTGGTTCTAATCTCCATCGACGAATATATGTTTTATTGTCTGATTTTAATTCCTCGCTATTATAGTCGTATTGGCTCATTGTAAAAAACCCAACGCGATCATCTGCTAGTCGTGGTTGCATCAATTTTTCTGGAAGCAATATCATCGACTGATTCATTTGGATACTAATCGTCTCAGAATCTTGTAAAACCGGCGGCTTAGAAGCATTGTATGTAAAGTCCTGAATAACTTCAATATTCATAGGATAACTGCGCATGCTATTAATAAAGCTACGAGAATCATCTAATCCTTTTACTTTATAGCTCTCTCTCATTGAAGCAGATATTCCGCTGATTGCTTTCACATCTGAACTGTAGAATTTAGTCACATCAATTACTGTATTCAATGAGTCTTTACTGAAAGCAACTATATCAAACGCAAAGAGTGTTGGCTCATAGTTATTAGATTTGACTGAAATACTTATAGGTAGACTATCATTAGCGACAGCATTATACGATTTTACTTTGATCAATATTTTATCTTGAAAGCGCTCCCAAACAATTAATTGTTCATTAGTTTCAGAGCCTGCATTTACATAACCTCCACCTAAATTAGAAGGCAGTTTAGAAAGGCGGCTTACGAGCAACATGTCTTTATTTAAAAGTGTATTCGGAATTTCAAAATAGTACTTTTTATCAACTTTATGTACGGTAAATAGACCATCATCAGATATGGCATCCTTTGTAATGACCGTGCTATAGTCTTTAATTTGTTGCTCAGGTTTTTTCTCGGCTGGAGGAGCTGTAGTTTCTGATTTCTTCTTCTTATTCTCATCAATATGCCACTGCTTCTGGGCGGTGAGGTATGTAGGAGTTAATAAAAGTCCAGCTAGTGTACTCAAAATGACAATTTTCTTCATCAATAGGTTATTTTTTGATTAATCTCTTTCAAAAATAAATTTAACCATGTCTATTTTAATTTATTTATGTTTTTTTAACAGTAAATTAACAACCGGTACCTACCTTATCTTACTAAACTTTAATGTATTGTATTTTCGAAATTTAAAATTTACTTTCGAATAAAAAAGAGAGATAAATAATATTTGAAATCTAGCATATTCTAACGAACTTTAATCACTCATTACAGCTATACTATTATGGACTTATTTAACGATCAACCGCAGAGCCAAATCAATTTACTACCGCATGGCGGTACCGTACATTATTACGGTGCACTAATGTCTCAAAGTCAAGCAAATGATTATTTAAATAAACTATTAGAGACAATAGCTTGGAAAAACGATGAAGCCATCATCTTTGGGAAATTGATTATTACTAAAAGAAAGGTCGCTTGGTACGGTGATAGTTCGTTTGAATATACCTATTCGAATACAACTAAAGAAGCCTTGCCATGGACCAATGAATTATTGCAGTTGAAGGCACTCGCAGAGAAAACTACTGGTGAAACCTACAACTCATGCCTTCTAAATTTATACCACGATGGCACTGAAGGGATGGCTTGGCATAGTGATGGCGAAAAAGATTTGAAGAAAAATGGGGCGATTGCCTCTATGAGTTTTGGGGCCGAAAGAAAATTTGCTTTTAAAAACAAGCATACAAAGGAAACAATCACTACAATTTTACGAAACGGTAGTTTGCTTGTTATGAAGGACGAAACACAAACGCATTGGTTGCATCGCTTACCTCCTACTAAATTAGTATCTAAACCTAGAGTGAATCTTACTTTTAGAACAATTGTTATGAAAGAACAACCATAATTTCTAAAAATTGTTAAAAGAAAAAACCACTCAACATCATTATTTTTATCTAATTATGAGCCATTTTTAATTCAAAAAATTTGCTCCAACAATTGTATTGATTCCTTATTTAATGTTAGTATTAATTGCTATTTTTGTACAAATTACATCATTATGCTGAAAATTGGAGTATTAGGTGCTGGTCACTTAGGAAAAATACATTTACGATTACTACAACAATCTGACAAATATGAATTAGTTGGTTTTTATGACCCTAATCAAGAAAATGCTGATAAGATTTCTAAAGAATTTGGATACAAACACTTTAGTACCATAGCTTCACTTATACATGCTGTAGACGTCATTGACATTGTTACCCCTACACTTTCTCACTATAAGTGTGCAAAAGTTGCCATCAAATCTGGTAAGCACGTTTTTATAGAAAAACCCATATCAAATACTATTGAAGAGGCTGACGAAATTATCGCTTTAGCTAAGGAATATAATGTTAAAGGACAAGTAGGTCATGTAGAACGTTTCAATCCAGGATTTATCGCATCAAAAGATATGATTGATAAACCAATGTTTATTGAAACGCACCGTCTTGCTGAATTTAATCCTCGTGGAACCGATGTTCCAGTGGTTCTAGACCTGATGATTCACGATATTGATGTTATATTAAGTGTGGTTAAATCAAAGGTTAAAAATATTAGCGCGAGCGGTGTCTCTGTAATTAGTGACACACCAGACATTGCCAATGCAAGAATAGAATTTGAAAATGGCTGTGTTGCCAATCTTACTGCAAGCCGCATCTCAATGAAAAACATGCGTAAAACGCGTTTCTTTCAAAAAGACGCCTACATATCTGTGGATTTCTTAGAGAAAAAATGTGAGGTAGTCAAAATGAAGGATGCTCCTGAAGTTCCAGGTGATTTTGATATGATCTTACAAAATGCAGAAGGAGTAAAAAAGCAAATCTATTTTTCTAATCCTGAAGTGGAGCAAAACAATGCAATACTTGATGAATTAGAAACTTTTGCAGATGCGATCACAAATAACACAACTCCGGTAGTCACTCTTGAACAAGCTACAGATGCTTTGAAAGTAGCCTATCAAATTATTGATTGCTTCAATAAATAAAAAGAAAATAGAATTTATAAGTTAAACGAGAAGACTTTAAATTAAAAAATAAATTAAATGAAAGTAATAGCAGTAATTGGTGCTGGAACAATGGGTAACGGAATTGCTCATACGTTTGCACAAAGCGGTTTCACCGTTAAATTAATTGATGTATCAGAGAAATCATTAGATAAAGGAATGGCGACAATTGCAGCTAATCTTGATCGAATGGTAACTAAAGGAAGTATTACAGCCGAAGATAAAGCTAAGACGATTACAAATATAATTACCTACACTGACATTAAAGACGGTGTCGTAGGTGCAGACTTGGTTGTTGAAGCAGCAACCGAAAATGTAGCCTTAAAATTAGAAATTTTCAAACAACTTAATGAAGCTTGTGCAGCGGATACTATTCTAGCGACAAACACTTCTTCAATTTCTATAACACAAATAGGAGCTGTTGTTTCAAATCCAGAGCGTGTTATTGGAATGCACTTTATGAATCCCGTGCCAATCATGAAGTTAGTCGAAATCATTCGTGGGTACAATACCAGCGATGAAGTGACTCAAACAATTATGACACTTTCTGAAAAACTTGGAAAAACGCCCGTAGAGGTTAATGATTATCCTGGTTTTGTTGCCAATAGAATTTTAATGCCAATGATAAACGAGGCGATCGAAACGCTATACAACAAAGTAGCAGGTGTGTATGAAATCGATACGGTAATGAAATTAGGTATGGGTCACCCTATGGGACCTTTACAACTTGCTGATTTTATAGGTCTAGATGTTTGTCTCGCTATTTTGAATGTTATGTACGATGGATTTAAAAATCCTAAATATGCTCCATGTCCGTTATTAGTAAATATGGTACGTGCTGGAAAATTAGGAGTGAAGTCTGGAGAAGGTTTCTATGATTATTCTGAAAGTAAGAAAGCTGAGAAGATTTCGAAACAATTTATATAGTTTAAAAAGCCCAAAATAATCTGCTTGTTCCTTAATGACATGTAGTTTATTTTGGGCTTTATTTTTGATTCATTATGGCAAAAATAATTCCTTTTCAGGCCGCTCGTCCTACTCGTGATAAAGTGTGCTTAGTAACTTGCCGCTCTTATGAAGAATATGTTACTGCCGAGTTAGCAGCACAATTAGACTTCAATCCCTTATCATTTTTACATGTTATAAAACCTGCATACAATAATCAGGAAACAGTGACTTTTGAAAAAAGATACCGACAAGTTCATCAAAAATACCAAGATTTTAAAAACGAAAACATCATTGTAAAAGATCCAAAGCCTGCTATTTACATTCATAAGATTGTAACTAACCATCATTCTTTTACAGGCTTGATTGTAGCAGCTAACATTGATGATTACCGCAATAATAAAATCAAAAAACACGAGGAAACATTGGCTTTTAGAGTTCGATTACTCAAAGAGTATATGAAATATTCTGAGTTTAATACGGAGCCAGTTTTAATGACTTATCCAGATAATAGTGAAATTGAAGAGTGGATTCTTAATCAAACAGATAAATTAGCCGACTTTGAATTTTCGACCACAAAAAAAGAAATTAATTACTTGTGGAAAATTGATGATGAAGTGGAAATAGCTTGGATTCAAAATGTCTTCAGCCAAGTCGATTCATTGTATATCGCCGATGGACATCATCGCACAGAAGCTGCTCGACTATTATCTGAAGAAGATCCCGAAGACACTAATAAAGCTCATTTACTAAGTTACCTAATATCTGAAAACAATATAAAAATCTACGAGTTTAATCGCGTCGTTAAAGATCTTAACGGTTTGAGCAAGGAGGTTTTTATATCTAAACTTCAGTTGAATTTTATTATCGAAAATAAATACCAGCAGCCGTACCAACCTTCGATTAAAAATGAATTTGGTATGTATCTAGATGGTGATTTTTATAGTTTAAAATTAAAACCAGAGCTGCTTAAAGCAAATAACGCTCTTGAAAGTTTAGATACCCAAATTTTATACAATACAGTTTTACTGCCTTTATTAGCGATTGTCGATCTTCGTAATGATGAGCGTATTGAATACCTATCTGGTAAACAATCCATCTTAGAATTGAAAAACCAGATTGACGAAGGTGAATTTAAAGTAGGCTTCCTGCTCTATCCTTCGAATATCAGTGAAATAAAGGCATTAGCAGATAATAATTTGATAATGCCACCAAAAAGTACGTATATTGAACCTAAGTTTAGAAGCGGAATAGTAATATATGAATTATAATTTCTGCTTAAAAAATAATAAGTATGATGTCGATAGCAAATAATTTACAAGAAATAAAAAATACACTTCCTGAACAAGTAACCCTTGTCGCTGTTTCTAAAACAAAGCCTGTAGCTAACTTGATGCAGGCTTATGATGCTGGTCAACGCATTTTTGGAGAAAACAAAATCCAAGAAATGGCTGAGAAGTGGGAAGAAATGCCAAAAGATATTCAGTGGCACATGATTGGTCATGTGCAAACTAATAAAGTGAAATATATGGCACCATTTGTGAGCTTAGTTCACGGTGTTGATAGTTTAAAATTGTTAAGCGAAATTAATAAACAAGCATTAAAAAATGAACGATCAATTGATTGCTTACTACAAATGCACATCGCCGAAGAAGAAACAAAGTTTGGATTAGACCAAAAGGAGTTGCTAGAGTTAATAAATTCTGATTCTTTCAAAGATTTAAAAAACATACGAATTGTAGGTTTGATGGGAATGGCAACATTCACGGATAATCAAAACCAAATTAGAAAGGAATTTAACGAACTCCATTCAATTTTCGAAAAATTAAAAAATGATACAATCGTAGGAAGTGAAATCGAGATACTTTCCATGGGAATGTCTGGAGATTACAAATTAGCAATTGACTGTGGTAGCAACATGGTTAGAATAGGAAGCAGTATCTTTGGCGGACGATAAGTTCACCATAAAATTATTTTATACTTATTTATCTTAAATAGAAATGGGTATATAAGCAACATTAAAGAAAGAAATTTGTACGCAATATTAGACATAGAAACAACTGGAGGAGCATTTAATGAAGAGGGAATTACTGAAATTGCTATCTACAAATATGATGGTCATGAGATTGTAGACCAATTCATTAGTTTAGTAAATCCTGAAATACCCATTCAGCCATTTGTGGTGAAATTAACAGGAATCAATAATTCTATGCTGGTTTCGGCACCAAAGTTTTATGAAGTAGCAAAACGCATCATTGAGATAACTCAAGACTGTGTGATTGTTGCTCACAACGCTGATTTTGATTACCGAATTTTAAGAACAGAGTTCAAGAGATTAGGTTATGATTTCACAATGAAAACTTTGTGCACAGTTGAACTTTCTAAAAAGCTATTACCGGAGCAGCCTTCTCATAGTTTGGGTAAGCTAGTACGTGCCCTAGGAATACCAATGGCCGACAGACATAGGGCTAGTGGCGATGCACTTGCTACTGTGAAGTTGTTCCAAATGCTTTTAGAAAAAGACGTGCACAAGGAAATTGTTAAAGATTTTATCAAGTTAAAAATAGAGAAAGGCCTTGCTCCTCGCCTGCAGGATATTATTCGTGATTTACCTAATATTGTTGGAGTATACTACATTTACAATGAAAAAGGAGATTTGATTTACGTAGGGAAAAGCAAGAATATTAAAAAAAGAATCAATCAACATTTTACGGGTATTACCAATAGTTCTAAAAAAATACAAGCTGAAGTTTTTACGGTTACTTATGAAGAAACCGGAAGTGAACTTGTAGCTTTATTAAAAGAAAGTCAAGAAATAAAAATTCACAAACCTAGATACAATCGTGCGCAACGCAAAAATATTTTTCAATGGGCGCTATATCCCGAAGTTGATAAGGAGGGCTACATTAACCTAAAATTGCAAAAAGCGGATGGTAGAAAGAAAGAGATTACTTCTTTTACTTCTCTACTTGAAGGGAAAAATATGCTTTTTAGAGTTACTGAAAAGTATCATTTATGCCAAAAATATACGGGATTGTACGAAACTAAAACTGCTTGTTTTCAATATAAAATTAAGGAGTGCGACGGTGCTTGTATAGGTTTAGTTTCTACTCAAGAGTACAACGAGCGTGTAAAAGAGTTTATAAAAGCTAGCGAATTTGAAAGCCAAAACATGGTGATCGTAGATCGTGGTAGAACAATTAGCGAGCGTAGCGCAATACTTATTGAAAATGGAATTTACAAAGGGTATGCCTTCTATGATTTGAATTACCAAATCACTAATATGGAAGTACTTAAAAACATACTAATTCCAATGATCAATAACAGAGATGTTAAAAACATTATTCAGTCTTACTTACGCAAAGAGAAAAAACCCAAACTGATAAAATTCTAAAACTAGCTACGTTTCATGGGGGAAGTTAAATCACAATACGACATTTTTAGACAAAAAGTGCATATCATAATTTATGGTACCAGCACAAAGGCGGGTCGCTTATTTGATTTAATTTTGCTTGGACTTATACTACTAAGTGTGGTACTCGTCATGATGGAAACTGTAAATTCCTTTGATTTAAAATACCATTTCGAACTAGTAACTTTAGAATGGATTATCACCATTTTTTTTACTGTAGAATATATTTTACGCATCATATCAATAGACAAACCGTGGAAG
>TARA_R110002033_G_scaffold13250_1_pt1 | contig 47337 bp, 45 predicted proteins | sample TARA_R110002033 | Tara Oceans TARA_R110002033 (sample SAMEA4397051) | marine metagenome | biome: Polar Biome; feature: [SRF] surface water layer (ENVO:00010504); material: water (ENVO:00002006), including particulate matter (ENVO:01000060) such as... | depth 5 m
TATCGAAGGGGTCTAAGCATGCGTAATTTTGTGGGGATACCTCAGCTCCTGATCACAATAATTTCACATTACCCTAAGCAAATGTTATGAGTAACTATCCCCAAGTGGGTATATGCAAAAATGATGGCAAGTCTTTATAAAATTTAAGTAATTATTCAACTGCTGCATTAGCATGTGATGGAAATCAATTTTTGAAATAAGACTCTCTCAGGAATATAGGCCAACGCATCAAGATGGGTCGATAAAAATAAACGTGGAAAAAAATCGCCCTAATTTGAAGCAAGCAAGAAATAAATCGAGGCAGGTATGCAAAAAAACATCACCTTAGAACATCCAAACATTTCAGAGCTAATTCGGGACTTGGCCACGCTAACCAACTACGTTCGTGTACCTAGTTTCCCAGCCATGTTAGATGTTTTTTTGAGTAAGCTTTGCCATTTCGACACCATTACCATCATCACTTACAAAAAAGCCCTCAAACCCATATTGATTCACCCACAAGACCCAGCACAACAAAGTGCTGCGCTGCGCTTTTATTTGAGTAAAGCCTATCTTTTAGATCCGGTTTTTAATGGTATTCAGCAAGGAATTTTGCCGGGGATTTATCGTCTGGTGGATTTGTCTCCCGACTCCTTTGAAGACACCGAGTACTACCAAACTTGTTATCGCGATTTCGACTTGGTAGATGAGATCAATCTGATCATTCCGCTGAATAAAGACACCACGTGCGCGATTTCATTGGGGAGAAAAAAGGCCATTGGCTCAATCCGCCGCACCGAACTGAATCACTTAAAAAGCCTGTTTCCTATGGTTGATGCGCTTGTTAGTCAATTTTGGTTATCACAAGAAAGCGAATACGTAGAAGAAACCACCAGCTCTGGGCCGCTAAACTACGCATTAAAAACCTTTGCTCGTGGTGTGCTCACTAATAGAGAGCAGGAAGTGCTGGAATTGCTGTTGCGTGGCCATTCGTCAAAATCCATTGCAGATCTATTGGAAATCAGTGCGGGAACGGTGAAAGTCCATCGCAAGAATATCCACTCCCGACTCAATACTTCGACACAATCGGAAATTTTCACGCTATTTTTGACTCATCTAGATCATCATGATGAAACCAGACGAGCCTCGTAGCGCTGATCGCTGATCGATAAACGCTAGAGATTAAATGCCTAACTTATCTCGTAAGCTATAATACATTGCGCCCATCGCTGTATAAGGCACACGCAATAAACGGCCACCTGGAAATTGATATTGCGGCATGCTGGCAAACACTTCATAGCGCGAAACATCACCTTCGATAGCGTCTGCCAAAATCTCGCCCATTAAATGAGAGTTTGTTACACCATGGCCCGAATAACCTTGTGCGTAATACAGGTTATCGCCAATTTTACCCACTTGCGGCATACGCATCATGGTTAATAAGAAATTTCCCGTCCAAGCAAAATCAATCTTAGCGTCTTTCAACATAGGATAAGTTTTAAGCATTTTACGGCCAATAATCGATTCGATTTTTTCCGGTTCACGAGCACCATAGGTAGTACCACCGCCGTAAATCAAACGTCCATCGCCAGATAATCGGTAATAATCCAATAAATAATTACCGTCTTCCACACAATGATCCGTAGGCAATAACTGCTTTTGTAAATCCTTAGAAAGCGGTTCAGTAGCAATTACCTGAGTGCCACAAGGCATGGCTTTTTTCTCTACTTCTGGAATCAAACCAAACACGTAGGCATTTCCTGCCACAACAACAGTATCCGCGACAATCGAACCATTTTCCGTGATTACTTTGGCAGGCTTGCCTTGCTCAATCCGAATGACTTTTGAATCCTCATAAATCACGCCACCTAAAGATTCAAACGCCCGCGCCTGACCCAAGACCAAATTCAAGGGCTGAATATGACCACCATGAATGTCTAGCAAGCCACCCGCATAACGTTCAGAGCCAATATGATCTTGAATAGAAGACGCGGACAATAGCGTCAGGCCTTCGTGTCCATGTGCTTCCCAAAGGGCTTTTTTCGCTTTTAGCGATTCAAACTGTTTAGGGTTGCAAGCAGCGAAAATATTGCCCGTTTTCAAGTCGCAATCTATGCTGTATTTAGCCACGCGTTGACGAATCAAGGCTTGACCCGAAAACGCCATCGCCGCCATTTTTTCGCCAATGACGTCACCGTATTGCGCGGTAATGTAGTCAATATCTCGGTTGAAGCTATTTACTATCTGACCGCCATTACGACCAGAAGCACCAAAGCCAATTCGAGTACCTTCTAAAACCACCACTTTGTGGCCCCTTTCGGCCAAACTCAACGCGGTCGAAATACCCGTAAATCCAGCGCCAATCACACAAACATCAAAACGTTGCTCACCCGTTAATTTAGGGCGCAACACCTTATCGTTGGCAGAATCTGCGTAATACGAGTTCACATGACTTGGTGAAGGCATAAACTAGGTACTCCTTTCGAAAGCATTAATCTTTAACCATTATGATTAAAGGCGTATCCAAGTGTTTTTGATTTCAGTGTATTTTTCGAGCGCATGCCAAGATTTATCACGGCCATTGCCCGACGCTTTCACGCCGCCAAACGGTACCGTGGTATCGCCATCGCCCCAGGTATTTACCCACACCATGCCAGATTCAAGTTTGCGACTAACACGATGCGCGCGAGACAAATCATTAGTCCAAATCGCCGCACCCAAGCCATATTTAGAATCGTTGGCAAGCTCAATGGCTTCGTCTTCGGTTTCAAAAGTCATCACCGCCAACACAGGACCAAAAATTTCTTCCTGCACGAAACGCATAGAGTGATCGGCATCAGAGAAAATCGTCGGATTCATAAAGAAGCCTTTGCCTTGCTGATACTCAGGCACACCGCCAAGCTCTAGCGTTGCTCCGTCATCAATGGCACTTTGAATAAAACCAGACACATTATCAAACTGAGCTTTGTCTACCATTGGCCCCATTTTCGTCGCTGGATCAAGTGGATCTGCTGGCACATATTCACGCGCTGCTTTTAGTAGCTCGACCATAAATTCTTCTTTGATACTGCTGTGCAAATACAAACGTGAGCAAGCAATACAGACTTCCCCTTGGTTGGTGAAAATAGCCGTTGCGGCGCCTTTTGCTGCGGCTTTTATGTCTTTGCAGTCATCAAACACTAAACAAGGCGATTTGCCACCCGCTTCCAGCCAAACTCGCTTCATGTTGGATTGACCTGCGTACTGCATCAACATCCCAGCCACACGGCTAGAGCCAGTAAACGCCAAGGTGCCAATATCATAATGTAAAGCCAGCGCCTTGCCCGCCGTATGACCAAACCCTGGCAGCACATTAAACACACCATCAGGCATGCCAGCTTCAGTCGCTAATTGCGCAATGCGTAACGCACTTAATGGTGATTTTTCAGAAGGTTTCAAAATGACGCTATTACCTGCAGCAAGTGCAGGTGCAATTTTCCACATCACCATCATCAGCGGGTAATTCCACGGTGTAATAATGGCAACCACGCCAAGTGGTTCACGGCTAATTAAGGCAAGGTTCTGTGGATTTGTTGGGGCAATTTCGCCATACAGCTTATCGATGCATTCGGCCGACCAGCGCAAGCAATCAAGTGAATCTGGCACATCAATGCCGACCATCTCGGAAATCGATTTACCCATGTCGAGGGTATCAATCAAGGCTAGCTCATCTTGATGCTGTTCCAACAAATCGGCCCATTTATGCAAAATACGTTTGCGCTTGCCTGGTGCTAATTCCGACCAAATACCACTTTTGAAGGTTTGTTTTGCAGCAGCCACAGCCAGATCAACGTCGGCGCTGTCGCAGCTAGCGACCTTGGCAAGTAAGGATTCATCGGTTGGATTGATACAATCGAATGTATCGCCGCTTTGCGCAGCGACAAATTGTCCATTGATGTAAGCGTTATATGGCACCTTAATGGTGGCTCGTAACGCTTGCCATTCTTGATAGGTTTTCATTTTATGTCCTTTCTTAAATGGTTCATTTTTCTCTTTGTCTTCTAAACTAACTGAGCAGGATAATAAAACACCATATCCCTTAGGAGGTATGTGATTTGCATAAGATATTGCCATGTCGCAATCCGTACCGTCACAATTTATGGGCTATGATAAAGTTTAGCCTAAGAATACGGGGCTTATGATTGCAATAAGAGACTCATTCGGTATAGTCAGCCGAAATAATGATCAACCCTACCCATTATGAATTTTATGTTTACTATAGAAATCCCAAAAGGACACTAAATGTTAAAGCAAACCCTGTTTCCAATCTGGAGTCTGCTCATAGGTATTGCCGTTCTCACCATGGCAAGCGCCTTGCAAAGCTCATTGATCGGTATTCGAGCCTCTATCGAGGGGTTCAATACGACGGCGACAGGTTTGATTATGTCCGCCTACTATCTTGGCTTTATTCTTGGCTCCCTTTTGGTACCAAACTGGGTCAAGAACGTGGGTCACATTCGGGTTTTTGCTGCGGTTGCTTCTTTGGCTTCTATTACCATTTTGATGCAATCCGTTGTGGTTAACCCATGGTTCTGGATGTTAATGCGGATGGGCACAGGTTTGTGTTACGCAGGTCTATTTATTGTCACAGAAAGCTGGTTAAACGACATCGCGACCAACAAAACCCGCGGTCGTTTGTTTTCAATTTATATTATTGAAATCTGGGCAAGCCAAACCATCAGTCAGCTCTTATTGAACCTATCGTCCCCTAGCGGTTACGGTTTGTTCATCTTGACCTCAGTACTAATTTCCTTGGCCGTTGTGCCTTTGTTGTTGGTTCGTACGCCATCCCCAACTATCAACGTGCCGGAAAAACTCAATATTCTTGGTTTGATCAAAACCGCACCGCTCGGGGTTACAGGTGTCACCATTGCTGGCGCAACCTCGGGCGCGTTGTTGGGGCTAGGCGCGCTCTATGCCAAAACCATCGGATTAAATATTGCTGAAATTTCGATTTTCATCGGTGCAAGTTATGTTGGCGGGATGCTGCTGCAATGGCCAATAGGTAAACTTTCTGATCGCCAAGACCGTCGTGTAACCATACTTTGGGTCGGTGTTGTCGGCGCATTAGCGGCCTTTATTGTGCCGCTAGGTGGCGGCATAAATAGCCAAATACTAATGATGATTGGTATGTTTGCGGTGGGGGCGTTTACCTTCCCTATGTATTCTCTTGCCTCTTCTCATATGAATGACCAATTACGCCCCGAGCAAATCCTCTCTGCTAGTAGTGGCATGATATTGCTGAACGGCATTGGCGGTATGTTAGGGCCTCTAATAGCTGCGGCATTAATGGATACGCTGCAAATAAACGCCTTATTCTGGTTTGTCGCTAGTCTTAATATGACGGTTGCACTAGTTGCGCTGTATCGTATCAACCGCAAGCCAGCTATGATCATCGAAGAGCAAGGGGATCAAATCCCTGTTGCCCTTACGGTATCTTCTGTCGCAACCGCAGAAATGCTTGTCGAGGCTGACTCTTCTAACACAACAGTAGAAGAAAAAAGCCACGAGGTGGAAATCAAGCTTTAACCAGCTAAGCTCTCAAAATAACTAACGCTCAAAATAACTAATACTCAAAAACAACCACACAATGCTTGCTCTATTAAGACAAGGGTTGTGTGGCGATTTTAAGTGCAATACTCCAAATCAAAATCGCGTTAATGCGATTAAACCAACGCCAGAAAGACGCTTTTTCTAACCTCTTAGCACAAAGCTTTCCGACTAAAGCCAAAGACAAAAACCACAGCACCGACGCACACACACCACCAAAAACAAACTCCCATTTTGCTCCTTGCCATTGGTTTGCCAAGCTTCCCATTAAGATCATGGTATCTAAATAGAAATGCGGATTAAGCCAAGTCACCGCAAACCCCATCATCACCAGTGGCCATAAAGCGAGACGCTTACTGTATTGCTGTAAAATCAAATGCTCTTCTTGGAAAGACGCTCGCCATTTACCTAAGGCAAACCACACCAAAAAAGCCACGCCAGCCCAACGGGATACCGATAATAACCAATCATGACTTTGCAAGATTAACCCTAAGCCAAACGCGCCGAGCGCGATGGAAATGGCATCGCTCAAAATAAACAACAAGGCAATCGGAAACGCATAATGTCGCTTCAAGGCTTGCTCTAATAAAAAGCTGTTCTGTGCACCAACCGCGACAATCAAACCGCCGCCCGTAATCGCTCCACTCACAAATGCCAGCACAATCTTCTCCAATTTATCTATTGCCTAAAAAATTTCGTCTAAAAAGTACCTTTTAAAACGTGTCTTCTAAAAAGTGGCTTGATCTTACGCAAAGCAGGCACTAAATTAAAATTAATTAAACTAAAGTTATATTAGATAAAATTATGATGGATTATAAAGCGCTATCCTCTCTCCATGCTGTTTTGAAATTCCAAAGTTTTGACAAAGCGGCAGAATATCTGCATCTAACGCAATCCGCAGTGTCACAAAATATCAAACGTTTGGAGCAAGAATGCGGTCGCCCTTTGCTTATTCGCGCAAGACCAGTGGTTGCTACACCGCTTGGTGAACAACTTCTGGCGCATTTCAACAAGGTCACCATGCTCGAAGAAGGCTTACAAGAAACCATTCAAGGCAATCAGGCGACTCAACCAATCAGCATTGCGGTGAATAACGATACGCTCGCTACTTGGTTTACCAAGGTGGTCAGCCAGTTTTCTGCAACAGATTCCACCAAGCTACATATTAAAGCCGCCGACCAAGCTAAAACTCGCGCCTTATTACAGACAGGTGAAGTGGTCGCTTGTATTAGTCAAATTGGTACGCCAGTGTCTGGTGGGGATTCAATATTTCTTGGCAATATGTATTACGAACTGGTTGCAACACCAAGCTTTATTAAAGAGCATTTAAGAGGTGACCTTAGCGCTGAAGCTGTTCTAAAATCCCCATCTTTGATTTATGACGAACATGATGAACTATGGGCGCGTTATCAGAATGAATGCTTAGAGGTCAAAACCGATATTAGCCACAGCCATTGGTATCCATCCTCCCATGGCTTTGTTGAGTTAGTAATGGGTGGCACAGTCTGTGCTTTAGTACCTAGTATTCAAATTAAACAGAAAATAAAAAGCAAGAAACTGGTATCCTTGCTGCCAAACAAGCGGCTGGCCTTGCCTCTTTATTGGCATTGGTACAAACTTAATTCACCTGTACTGGATCGGTTAACTAAGGTGATAAAAAGTGTCACACGAGATGCACTATAATGAGTGCGTCGCCGAAACAGGCTGGCTATGTCGTATTTCTTAGACAGCCACTTAACAAAGCACAAAGCCATTTTTAAGGAAAAATTATGATTCGCAAATGTCTATTCCCTGTTGCTGGTTATGGCACACGTTTTTTGCCTGCCACTAAGTCCATGCCAAAAGAAATGCTTCCGATTGTAAACAAGCCTTTGGTTCAATATGGCGTAGAAGAAGCGGTCAAAGCGGGTTTGGACAATGTTACTTTTGTAACGGGTCGTGGTAAACGTGCTATTGCTGACCATTTCGATATCAGCTACGAGCTTGAGCATCAAATTGCCGGCACCAACAAAGAAAAATACCTAGATGAGATTCGTTACTTAATCGACAACGTTAACTTCTCTTTTACTCGTCAAAACAACATGTTAGGTCTAGGCCATGCCATTTTGACTGGCGAGCCACTTATTGGTGATGAAGCTTTTGGTGTGGTACTAGCAGATGACCTTTGCTTTGGCGAAGACGATGGCGTAATGGCACAAATGGTTAAACTGTATAACCAGTTCCGTTGCACCATTGTTGCTATTGAAGAAGTACCAGAAGACGAAGTACATAAGTACGGTGTGATCCAAGGTGAATCCATGATGGAAGGCCTGTACCGTGTTACCGACATGGTGGAAAAACCTTCCAAAGAAGAAGCGCCATCGAATCTTGCTATCATCGGTCGTTACATTTTAACACCCGATATTTTTGACAAGATCCGCAATACACCAGCTGGCCGTAACGGTGAAGTTCAAATCACCGACGCTATCTTGCAACAAGCAAAAGAAGGCTGTGTATTGGCTTATAAATTCAAAGGCAAACGTTTTGACTGTGGTAGCGTTGACGGCTTCGTTGAAGCAACCAACTTCTGCTACAAGAACATTTATAAAGATGCGACCGAAGCGTAATTTAGCTCACAGCAAATAATTGCACCAAAATAAAGCAAATACAGAAACAAAAAAACCAGTGTCATTTGACACTGGTTTTTTTATGCATGATTGCAACTTGATACTTTTATACAGATAAAGTGACTAGTTAGCCGAGCGTTTTTTTACCCACACCACAATGCCTTTTTGCAGCAAGATAAAGAACAGTAACAAACCGCCAACCGCGAGTTTTGTCCACCAACTGTTTAGCGAGCCATCAAACGTGATTAAGGTTTGGATAATGCCTTGGATCATTCCACCCAAGAAAGTACCAAACACATAACCCACGCCGCCTGTTAGTAAGGTTCCCCCAATAACAACCGCCGCGATAGCATCTAACTCCACCCCAACTGCTGCAAGTGGATACGCAGAACCTGTATAGATCGCAAAGATCACTCCTGACATGGCGCTGTAAAAGCCGCTCAACGCATATATTTTAATGATGGTCTTTTTAACGGGTACGCCCAACAAGGCGGCAGAATGACTGTCTCCACCCAAGGCATATACGCTCATACCAAAACGCGTTCTGCGAGCAATTAAGATCCCCAGCGCCAACAACACCAGCATAGCCATGGCAATAAAGGTCAAACCACCACGTCCTGGCAGAGGCACATAAATATCATATAACCCAGCAATAAAAGGATGATCAATCGGCACGGCGTCTAGGTTGATTAAATACGCCAAGCCACGAAACAAAAACATCCCCGCTAAGGTAACGATAAATGCCTGAATCTCGAAAAACGCAATAATCACACCCATTGCGGCGCCAAAGGCCACACCGACAACCAACGCAATACCAATAGCAAACAAAGGATGCATGCCCGTATTGGAAATCAGATACGCCATCAGCACGCCAATAAAGGCGATCATGGATCCAACCGATAAATCGATACCACCAGACAAAATCACAAATGTCATACCAATAGCAGTAATAATCAAAAACGCGTTATCAGTTAATAAATTTGAAAACACCAAGGTGTCACGAAAGCCTTGGTATTGGTACATGCCAAAACCGTACAGCATGATGAAAACCAGTAAGGTTGCCAATATCGGCAAATTACGTTCGTTAATCATGGTTTTGCACTCCTCTTATCAGTACTAGCTTCACCAGCACTGCTTTTGCCTGCATTCTTATTCTTCGAGAAGAAGCCTGACAACCATTGACGTGTTTTAGGCGATTGAATCAACAATACCGCAAGAATAATGGTCGCTTTCACCACCAAATTGTATTGAGCAGGCAAACCACTGGTCAGAATCGCCGTGGTTAAGGTTTGAATAATCAGCACACCAACAATCGTCAGTAACAAATAAATACGCCCGCCCGCTAAAGATGCACCTGCTAAAACCACTGCTAAGATAGCATCCAGTTCTAACCACAATCCGGCGTTATTAGCATCGGCGCCACGAATGTCCGCCGCGAGAATAATACCGCTCATCGCCGCACAAAAACCCGAAAAAACATAGGCAGACAACACCAGTAAGCGCGCTTCGATACCAACCAAACGACTGGCTCGCACGTTGGCTCCAACCGCTTCAATAAACAACCCCAGCGCGGTTTTTCGCATCACTAGAACAGTCAGTACAATCATACCTATCGCAATCCATACACGAATAGGGAATGCTAAGAAATAGCCATTACCAATGGCATCCAAAACATCAGAATGAAAAGTGACGATTTGTCCTTCGGTAATCATCTGTGCGATACCGCGACCTGCCACCATCAAAATTAACGTAGCGACGATTGGCTGGATGTTAAACACAGACACTAAGATGCCATTCCACAAGCCACAGACTACGCCAGTGCCGAGTGCACATAAAACAACCAACCACACAGGAAAGTCTGTATTCACCGTCAATACGGCCGTCACCGCACCAGAAATAGCGATCACCGCACCTACCGATAAATCAATACCGCGAGTACCGATTACCAGCGCCATGCCCAATGCCACCAAAGCAGTTGGCGTTGCGCGATGCAGAATATCTAACAGGCTACCAAACAGATGTCCGTCAACGATTTTAATACTCAAAAACCCAGGCGTTATCGATGCGGTGACCAAAATGATCAGCACCAGCGACAACAAGGGCGCGAGTGTTTTTTGATGTTTATACAGAAAATTATTCTTTTTCATAGAAACGGCTACTTTGAATATTTGCTTATAAAAGAGATTAATCGAGAGACTTTCTATCGCGCTTTAACTCGCAATCGTGCGTAATATCGCTTGCTCTGAAACCTCATCCCCATGAAGCTCCGATATCTTATGATGGTCTTTCATCACTACCACCCGATGAGCAAACATAACCAACTCTTCCAGCTCAGAAGATGCGACTAATAGACCCATGCCTTGTTCACAAAGCTCTTTAATGATCTGGATAATTTCATGGTGAGCACCGATATCAATGCCACGTGTTGGCTCGTCTAATATCAGTAAGACAGGATGCGTAATCAACCAACGGGCAAGAATCACTTTTTGCTGATTGCCACCACTTAACTCGCCAATGGGTTTGTCCATATCAGGCGTTTTTATCGCCAAACGATGAATCATTTCTTCTACTAAGTTTTGCTGCTCTGCCATGGAAATCGGCGACCACCAACCTTTGCTCGCTTGCAGCGCAAGAATCATGTTTTCTCTGACGCTCAATTCCGCCACGATGCCGTCTTGCTTGCGGTCTTCTGGGCAATACCCCATGCCGACCTGAATAGCATGACGCAAAGAAGACTTAGTCAGTGAATGCTTACCAAGCGTGACTTCGCCTTGATCCGGCTTCACCGAGCCATAAGCCAATTCACAAAGCTCAGTACGACCAGAGCCCAACAAGCCCGCCACACCGACAATTTCCCCCGCAGCGATACTTAAATTTAACGGCTGCAGATAGCGTTGCTTACCGACATTATTTAACTGTAGAAGCTCAGTACGCTCTCGTTTAATGGAATGGTCATGAGCGGTTGGGGCAAGATCCTCTAAGGATTTACCTACCATGTGACTGACCAAATCGGAACGAGTCAGCTCGGCGGTTTTAAAAGTACCAATGCACTCGCCATTACGTAACACCGTGATGCTATCGGTAATACTGTAAACCTGATCTAGAAAGTGCGTTACAAAGATGATGCCTAACCCTTCGGATTTCAAACGTTCCATCAAATCGAATAACTGCTTGATTTCATCACTGTCTAAACTGGCAGTCGGCTCATCTAATATCAGCATTTTGGCCTGCGTACTTAAGGCACGGGCAATCGCCACTAATTGCTGAATCGCAATCGAATAAGTGTCTAACTGGCGCAATGGATCTATCTCTAAACCGACTTGCGCTAGTAACTCTCTGGCGCGGATTTCAGCTTTCTTCCAGCTAATCAGACCAAAGGTTTTTTCTTGATGCTGTAATGTCAGGTTTTCCATGACGGACATGGTAGGAATAAGGTTAACTTCTTGATAAACCGTACTGATGCCTAAACGCTGAGCGTGGCCACTATCTGACGCATTGATCAAGCTACCATCTAATAGAATCTCACCACCGTCTCGCGGATAAACACCGGTCAGTACTTTAATTAAGGTAGATTTACCGGCACCGTTTTCGCCCAGCAAGGCGCGAATCTCGCCCTGTTGAATCTGTAAAGACACATCATTAAGAGCTTGAACGCCGGTAAAAGATTTAGAGAGATTTTTGATTTCTAATAAAGGACGAACAGCGCTTTGCACCTCTTCAACTACCAAGGCTTCTTTGGCTTGCACGCTTTCTTTGACTAAATGCGACATGAACTGCAGTCTCCATTTTGACGAACATAAATAAGCAAAAACAAAACGTACCTAGACATCAAAAACGCCTAGGTACGTCGCTATATTATTTACGCTTCGCGTATTCCGCAGCCGCTGTATCAGGAAGGTACAATGGACCATTTGCTTTGATCCACTTGTCGACTTTAGTACCTTTTTTAGACGCTAGAATCGCATCAAATGCTGGGCCACCAAGATGAGGATTCAACTCGATAGTAGCATTCGCTTCGCCATCAGCCATAGCTTTAAAGATATCTGGGACCGCATCGATAGAAACCACTAAAATGTCTTTGGTTGGTTTCACGCCAGCTTCTTTCATTGCTAGAATCGCGCCCAATGCCATGTCATCATTGTGAGCAAACAGTGCGCAAATATTCTTCGCACCACCTTCCGCCTTCAAGAAACTTTCCATAACTTCTTTACCGCCAGCACGAGTAAACGAACCAGACTGAGAACGGATAATGGTCATATTCGGAAAGTTACTGATAATAGAGTCAAAGCCCGTCTTACGATCAATCGCAGCAGATGAACCAACTGAACCTTGCAACTCAACAATGTTACAACGACCATTGGTTTTTGCAGCCAACCAAGATGCCGCTAATGAACCTTCTTCTTTAAAGTCAGAAGCTACTTTAGTTAAGTACAAACTTGGATCTGCCGCTACACCACGGTCAATCAACACAACAGGGATTTTAGCGCGTTGCGCTTCTTTCAATACTTGATCCCAGCCAGTTTCCACCACAGGAGCTAGCAAAATACCGTCAACACCTTGCGCGATAAATGAACGCACGGCTTTAATTTGGTTTTCTTGCTTTTGTTGTGCATCAGAGAATTTCAGATCGTAGCCACGGCGTTCGGCCTCAGCTTTAATGGATTCGGTTTCCGACGTTCGCCAGCCACTTTCAGAGCCGATTTGCGAGAAACCTATCGTAAGATCTGCTGCCATAGCCGAAGCAGACAACACAGGAAGTAATACAGAAAAAGTTGTCAACACAGCCTTGCGTTTGAATGCACCCAGCCATGGCAACGAAGAACGAACGGAGAGAGATTGCATACTAGATTCCTTTTTGTTTTTGTTGTGATCTATTCTGAGCGCCACACGCCTGTCATTAAAGACAAGCCAACACCCTGAGATTCACAATATATCCCTAACACTTACCTTTCAAATGCAAGTTACAGCGAACTTCATATCAATATTGATATGAAAGAACACCGTAACATGACTTTTTTATCCACAAATTGACACCTTTCAGCCATTAAAAATGGCATTTACATCAAATACAACTGGCTCAACCAAATACTCACCGGCAAAGTAACGACAGACAACAAAGTCTGCATCGTAATATAAGCCGACATCCTATCCGCATCACCTCCTAACTGACGCGCCAACGCATAAGCCGATGTTGCGGTCGGTACCACGCCAAATAGCACCGCGACCAAGGCAGGCAAACCCCGAACATCCAGCCACCAACACATTAAGCCAATCACCAAAGGAAACACCACAAAACGTGCGAGCGAAGACATAACAAAGGTCATGCCGACTGAACGAATCGTTTCAAAGCGCACACTAGCGCCAACCGCCAACAACACCAATGGCAAGGCAGCTTGAGACAACATACCCAGCACATCAGAGACCAAAATAATCGGCGTCAGTCCTAGCAAATTCAAACTACTGCCAAGCAAGATCGACACAATCAAAGGATTGCGAAGCAAAGCTCCACTTAGCAAACGTGGTAAGGATGTTGAAGACGAACTATCCGTCGAAGACGGCCCATGCATCAAGGTCATGGACACCACTAAAAAAACATTAATAGAAGGAATCAACACCGATGCGCCCAATGCTGCAAATACCAAACCATCATTACCATACAAACTGCCAGCTAATGCCAACATAACAAAGGTGTTAAAACGCACACCCGCTTGCAACATAGACGAGGCCGTCGGCGCAACCACCTGCATCAGCCAAGTACTGGCAAACACAAAAATAGCGGTCACGAATAAAGCAAACAACAAAATAAAGGCATACTTTGGCAACATGGGATTGCTGAAATCAATCTGCGATGTCTTGCTGAACAATAAGGCAGGAAACAACACCCAATAAGACAACTTATCAACGCCAGACCAAAAGCCTTCCATCGGAAAGCGCCAACGCTGACATAAAGCCCCAGCCATCAACAGCAAAAATACCGGCAATACAGAAAGAGAAAGTGAGAACACAAATACCCCTTAAAAAATAAACAATCGCTTAAACAGAGAGAATCACACTGTTAAAAGCTGCCAATCCTGAATTGCCAATTGCTCCACAAACCACGACAAACCTTTGCCCGGATCATCTTTACGCCATGCCAAGTACGCCATCTGATTCGGCCTTGGCAACTCACACTGGCGCAACACCAAACGCCCAGAACTTAACTCATTAGCAATACGATGTTTAGGCAAATACCCTACGCCTAACCCCAAACATTGCGCTTGAATTTTACTGCGCATGGTATCGACCCTAAGCACTTGCCGACTCTCAAAAATCCCACTGCTACGCGCTGGCAAAATTTTTGAACTATCAGCAACAACAATAGAAGGATATTGACGCAATTGCGCGGCGGTAATCATCCCGTCGGTCAACGCCAACGGATGCGTCGGTGATACGGCGAACACAAATTCTATTTCACCAATGGCGCGAATATGGACATTTCCCTTAGGAAGCTCACCCGTCGCGCCGATGACCAAATCAGCCCTATCGTCTTGCAATGCATCCCAACCTCCGCCGACAGCTTCTTCAGATAAGCTCAATTCTACTGGTCGATTCTGCGATAAAAAATCCCCAACCACCGACATCAAAGGCGACTCTAACAGCACAGTATCTCGGGCGATTCGAAGCTTAGGCTCCCAGCCTGATTCAAACTGCTTGATCGAATCTTCTAGTCGCATAGCTGCTTCTAAAATGGCTCGACCTTGCTCCAGCACCAAATGCCCTGCAGGTGTTAACACGGCTTTTTGTCGTGAGCGATCAAACAAAGCCACACCCAAATCGTCTTCCAGCTTCTTAACCGTATAGGTCAATGCTGATGGTACTTTGAACAAAGCATCCGCTGCGGCCGCAAAACTGCCCAACTGATGAATCGCCTCCAACACCCGTAATGCTTCCAATGTGACCGCGTATGCCATAGCTCAACCTTTATTCAAATTTTTTGAAATACTAGCTCAAAACCTTCCGATTTTCTTTCTTTTTAGCAACGCCTACACTCACTTCATACACCGCAAGCCACTCTGTCTTCCGGTAACTAATAGGAGAAATACCATGATCACTATTCGCAACGCACAAGACCGTGGACACGCAAACTTTGGTTGGTTAGACAGCAATCATACGTTTTCTTTTGGCAGCTACTATGATCCTCAACAAATGGGCTTTTCAAACCTTCGCGTCATCAATGATGACACAGTAACGCCAGGCGCTGGTTTTGAAACTCATGGCCACAAAGACATGGAAATTATCAGCCTAGTCCTAGAAGGTAAAATCGCTCATAAAGACAGCGCAGGCAACATAAAAGAATTGCCAGCAGGCGAATACCAACTAATGTCGGCAGGCAAAGGCATTTACCACAGTGAATTCAATGCCTCTAAAACAGACATGCTGAAATTCCTACAAATTTGGATTCAACCAAATAAACTAGGTGGAGAACCGGGCTACCAACAGAAAGAATTTAGCCAAGCACAAGGCTTCACCACGGTCATCACACCGGACGGCGCGAATGGCACATTGCAAGTTAAGCAAGACATGCAGCTTATCCAGTTGATCCTAGAAGATGAACAACAAGCAACATGGCAAGCCGACAGCAATCGCCATTACTACGTGCACGTGATCGAAGGCGAACTATCGCTAAGTGACGGTATCACAGTACACCCAGGCGACGGCGCGAAAATTGAAGACGTGTCTGAAATTAACTTTGAAAGACTAAGCGAGCAACGCGTTAAAGCACTACTTTTTGACTTGGTTTGATTGGACTTGAGTGATTGAATTGTATAAACGTTTAAACCCGTATATTTCCACGGGTTTAAACTTCAATAAAAAAGTTGAATCACGCGGCATTTTTAATGTCGCGAGATTCACGATTTTTTTTAAAATTGCTTCCAATAGGCAACTAAATCCAAATGATCCTTATTAAGGACATCTATATTCATCAGCTTGCGCCTCAACTGAACAATCGCATGCGCTTCCGTTGCAGCCCATACCCAAGTTTTTTCACATGCCCAACCACTCGGCAAATTATCTAAAGCATCAAGCAATAAACGGCCATATGGATGGTTTTCTTGTTCATTGTTGCGGTGAAGCCAATGTAAGTTAGCGCCAACATGCGCTGGTAAAGAAATCTCGCTACTCACTGAATGCACTTCTATCCAAGCATCAATATTAGCAGACTCTGGCAAAATTTCTAACCAACGAGCTAAAGCAGGAAGACTTGTTTCATCAACAAAAAACACATATTTCAAAGCATCAAGAGGCGTCAACCTAACAGACCTTGGTCCGAATATCCCCAACAAATCACCCACTTTTGCCTGTTTCGCCCAAGGCCCACCAACTCCGACATCATGCAAAACAAAATCAATATCGACTGTTAGCAAATCTGCATCAAAAGAACGAATAGTATAATCACGAAATGCTGAAAAGCGTCCTTCGGCTGCACCTTGCCAGTCCGCATTTCCATCATCCAATACTTCCGGCATACGAAGTACATCATCAGACGCATTTGGAAAAAAAAGCTTAACATGGGCTTCTGGTGCTAACGGATGAAAACCAAAACCCTGAAAATCCTCTCCTTGCAAAGTTACTCGTCGTAATGTCGATGACAAGTCTTTTAACTTAACAACCCTCGCAACACGCTGCTTTAAGGGTACCTGAATACGCTCATGCTTTAATATTGACACTATGCATCCTCTGTCTATTCTAGGAACTAAACTCGCTTATAAAGTACGAAAAGTACCTATGCCTAAAATGCTAATCAAAAGAAAAGCATCAGAAGGTACAAATCAAACAAATACGAATGATAACCTTTATCAATAAATAAAGGAAATCAGAGCTTAAGTTCCGCAGAGTTCTCATGTCGCACAATTTTTTATATCCATGAAGCCTTGTGGCTTTTCAGCGAAGCACCAAACAAAACCAAACAGTTTTTAGAGGATTGCCAAACACATCTTCTCTTGGTGTATTTTTGATGCAAATATACACCAAGAGAAAACAATCATGGCTCGTCAAAGCATCAACCTCAGCCCATCTAATGACATAAACCTAAGCCGCCTGTTCGGCGGTGAACACGCAGCTTAAGGGTTAAATGCGGTTAAGCCCTTCTCCACCTACTTATTTGCTCAACGCTCTGCCCTAATCATCCAGTTCCTTGGGGTTAGGCTTTTCTCACAGAATTTTCCTATCTCGACTTGATAGCCGTTTTCTTCTAGGTACATGGCGCGGTCGAGGACGAGCCAGTATTCCAGTGCAGGGCGAAAAAGTTGGCTGATGGCTTCGAGTTTTTGAATTTGTTGATAGCGAGCTTCTCCGACGCTTTCGAAGTTTTCAAAAGAGATTTTAGAGGTTAAGTCCGTTAGTCCTTTTTGCTCAGCGGCCCAATGGCAAAAGGCATCGAAGCTTTGGTTGAGTAAGGCTTTTTGAATAGAGGGAACGGGGAGGTAGTCGTCTTGCTGGCGGGCGTGGCGTTGCCATGCGTCGAAGCCGAGGCGGTAAGTCAGTTCCAGTTGTTTGAGGCGTTGCTCACGTGCACCAGCGGTGGCGACTTCTTTGACGGCAAGTTTAAGGTCGGCTTGGCGCAGAGTCAGTGCCGATTGTTGGGCAGTTTGTGATAATGGCTGATAGTAGCTTGCTTGCGTCAGGTGATAACAGCAAGGGGAAATACATAGTATTGCAGTGTTCGCGGCAACAGCCTGTTCGATCAGTTCACGATGTAAATCTCCACAGGCATGGAGCGCGACGGCACTGTGAGCGTTTGCTAACGCGGGTCGCCCTTCGCCTTTTAGCACATCGGCATGAGTGAAGGTCTGCGGTAGTTTTAGTCGCTTGGCTTCTTGTTCGCCCGCTTCGCACAACGTCTTTTGCCATTCGAGGCTGTGGATTGGTTTGTTATCTTGAAAGGCTAATAATTTGCCCAAGTGGCCTTTTCCCGCGCACCATTCCACATAGCTATTGGCTTTTGGTGTGTGTGCTACAAAGGCTTGGATTTGAGACCATTTACGGCCCTTTATTCCTGCTGAGACATAATTTGGCACATTATTAGTAAGTGTTCGCTGCGGTGATTTATCAAGTAAATCAGACTTTGAAAAATTAAGCGCGGCTTGTAGGTCTGGGCAGAGTCGAAACACTTCCGCGTAGAAACTCTCGTTTTCCTTTTCTAAACTATCTTGCTCTAAAAGAGCCGATAACTCTGGATAGGTATTTTTCCAAGGGTTATCAAGCCGAGCAAAGGTATCAAATTGCCAGAGTTGAGTATGCGTTTTTAGCCAAGTATCAAGTGATTGAAAACGCTGTTGGAAAGAGGTCATAAACTGGCTCGTCGGGGAGGAAAAACTAGGTGTCTTTTTTTCTTTACAGTATTGAGGAAATTTCCCTCTCGCTTGCATTGTATTTTGTCATAAAAACGGCAAAATGAAGAGGCTATTCACGCAACGATTATATTCACAGCGATTTTCCTGTGACATAAAATAAGGACCCCGTAACTATCATGTTCAAGCATCTTAAAGCCGTTTCAGGCGACCCTCTTTTAGCTCTTATTATGGCTCACAAACAAGATCCAAATCCGAAAAAAATCGATTTGGGTGTGGGTGTTTATAAAGACGATAATGGCCATACACCGATTTTAAATACGGTAAAAAAAGCCGAATCTATTTTGCTTGAACAAGAAGACTCTAAAAGCTATCTAGGTATTTACGGTGCTACCGAGTTTGAAGCCATTATCAAAGATTTGATTTTAGGCGATGGCAATGAACTGATCACTTCTGGTCGTATTCGCTCTACACAAACACCTGGCGGTACAGGCGCATTAAAAGTTGCAGCGGATTTTATCAGCGCAAACTTAAAAGGTGCTCGCCTTTGGGTAAGTGATCCAACTTGGGGTAACCACAAGTCTATTTTTGACTCTGCTGGCGTAGAAGTAAAAGACTACCCATATTACGATCCAGCGACAAATGGCCTACGTTTTGATGACATGATGGCGAAGTTAGAAGCCGAAGTAAAAGAAGGCGATGTGTTGTTGCTTCATGCTTGCTGCCACAACCCAACAGGTATCGACTTGCAATTCGATCACTGGAAAGTCCTAACCGATTTCGTTAACAAACGCGGTTTGTTGCCATTGGTCGATGCGGCATACCAAGGTTTTGGCGACGGTTTAGATGAAGATTTAGCTGGCTTGCGTTATATGGCTGCCAATGTTCAAGATATGTTGATCGCGAACTCTTTCTCGAAAAACTTCGGCATTTACCGTGAACGTTGTGGTGGTTTGAGCGTTATTGCTGCGTCTGCTGATGAAGCAAATGCTGCATTCTCTATTATTGGTCAAGCTATTCGTGCGAACTACTCTATGCCACCTGCTCACGGTGCGGCAGTAGTTTATACCATCATGAGCAACCCAGAACTAAAAGCTGAGTGGATTTTAGAAGTTGCTGCTATGCGTGATCGTATTAACGGTTTGCGTGAAAAGCTAGTAGCTAAATTGGCTGCGTCTGGCGTGAGCAAAGACTTTAGCTTCATCAAGGATCAGCGTGGCATGTTCTCTTACTCTGGTTTGACACTAGAACAAGTTCGTACATTGCGCAGCGAATACGCGATTTACATTGCCGACACTGGCCGTATGAGCATTGCCGGTGTGAGTGATAATAACATCGATTATTTGTGCGAAAGCATTGCAAAAGTTGTTGGTTAATTTAAAAGGATCTCTCTTTTTAAACATCATTGCTTTTAAAACAAAGCTCTAAAACAAAAAACCGTGATCTAACCAGATCACGGTTTTTTGTTGCGGCTTTTAGATAAAACGGACCTAATAAAGCAATTTGCCTAAGTGATGAAAAACTTAATGCAGTACGCGAGTTTCTTTGTTTTTTGTACCGGTTTGCATTTCAGGGTGATAATGCTGCACCAAGCGCAATATCGAAGGCTCTAAGGTTTCTCTCCAGAAAGTAACCTCTGCCGTCACCATAGTTTCAAGCTTGTCCCAACCCGCTTCAGTACCAAATAAACGCACTGGCGCTAGGACTTCATCGAAAAACTCTCGATCACCACCGATCCCTAAACCGATCAGTTTGGCGCCACGAATAAAGCCAACACACCATTCTTCAACTAATAAAGTGTATTCACCATCAACTTCTTGCTCTAGATACACTGGATAAAAATCCCCAAACAACAAGCTGTTCATGGTTTCCATATACATGATAAGCACAAGGCTAAGAAACTCATCCTCTTGTTCGGTTGATTCCCAAACAGGTTGATCTTCGTCCGCGCCCCAAATAGCGTTGAGCCAAACATCTGGTTCTAACTCTTGCACAGAGCAACCCAACGCCGTTAAAAAGCCATCTAACTCCGACACACACATCAGTGAGCGATCTGTCCCGAATGTCAATAAATAGTGATCTATTTTTTCGTAAAGGACTTCTTCGCTGATGACATCATCGTCTTTTTCTTCAGACATTCATTCGTTTCCATTTAGTTGAGCTATACATATATTTTAGCTTGTCTTGATTGAAATGAATTGGACTTTTATGTAGGTTTTAGGAAAAGACTTACTTGCAAACGCCAAGCCCCTTCACCAGACCAAATCATTCCAACGGCTCCGAGTATCAGTGCCAGACTTTACATCTGTATGGTATCAGATCAGACAACCAGCGCCCATAAGGATAAACAATTCATCACTCTTATTGATTGATGTTTTGCCTTTCATAATTACCACAGCCAACGAATCGGTACTGCATAGCAATAAGGTATTTTTAGTAGTCACTTCTGCCATAAAATACACGGTAGATAAACATACCCACACCTAATTACCTACGCAGATAACATCCAATTAACTATTAGAAATAGTCAATCCAGCACCATAATTAATTCACGTAATATATGCTTTAGGGAAAATTAACATTCCAGCCAATAAAGACCCTTTCCTGACCAAATCATCTCAACGATTTCAAACATCAGTGTTAAACTTTACATCAATATAATCAAATCAGACAACTAACGTCCATTGGGGATAAACAGTTCATTAGGTTTATTAACAGCCTGCAGAGAATTTAAAAAACATAAATGAAAACTAAAAAAAGAGCATTGAGACCATTACCGTAAACGTTTATGGTTGGATGGTGAAGTGATAAAACAATGATAAGAATCACTTTTCGGAGAAGAAAACTATATTTTTTATCCAGTTCCGTAAACGTTTCTGGAACGATAAACATCGTCAAAACAGTAGTTTACACAAGGCTTTCTCCGTAAACGTTTCTGTGATTCTAATAAATAAAACAATAACAACTTATTAGGAGAATTAGTTTGATCAAAACAGCTGTATTAGTAGGATGCGGAGCCATGGCGAAAAGCTGGGTAGAAGCCATCACCGACGTCCCGTATCTAAGCACAAAGATAAAAATTGTAGGGCTTGTTGATTTATCTTTAGATACCGCACAAGCCTTAGCAAATCAATTTCACTTATCTCAAGCAAAAATTGGCACTGATCTAGAAGAAATACTGCAACTCATACAGCCTGATTTAGTGTTAGATGTCGCCATCCCTGCGGCTAGGTACAAGATTGTCTCTCTCGCCCTGCAACAGGGTTGCCATGTTATTTCAGAAAAACCTATGGCAAACAATCTAACTGAGGCTCATCAATTAATTAAATTGGCCTCTAAACAAGGCAAAATTCATTCAATTATTCAAAATCGACGCTACAACTCTGGTATTAGACGAATTAATGAATTGGTCACCTCTGGTGCATTAGGCACTTTAACATCGGTGCATTGCGATTTCTTTATTGGTGCTCATTTTGGTGGATTCAGAGACGAAATGGAGCATGTATTACTTCACGATATGGCCATTCACACCTTTGATGCAGCACGCTTCATCATCAACAAAAAACCACTCAATGTTTATTGCCAAGAGTCAAACCCCGTTGGCTCTTGGTATAAACACGGCGCAGCAGCGAACGCTATTTTTGAATTTGAGGAAAATTGTATCTTTACCTATCGAGGCTCATGGTGTGCTGAAGGTATGAACACAAGCTGGGAGTCTGAATGGCGCGTTATCGGTACCAAGGGAACTTTAACTTGGGATGGCCTAGATACTCTTCAGGCAAATATTATCTCAGGGAGTGAAGGTTTTTTTCGTGAAACTCAATCGTTAAAAATTACAGATGTTGAGGACAATAGAAAAACTCAAGGTCACATCAGTGTGTTAAGTGACTTTATTGACGCTATTAACAATGGCACAGAACCTGAAACAATAAATAAGGATAATATCAATAGCTTAGCTATGGTATTTGCTGCAATCGAGAGCGCAGAAAGTAATCTACGCATCAATATAAAGAATGAGGTATAAAATGAAAGATCATGCAAAATCAATTCGTATAGGAACAATGATTAGTGCATCAAATGGAGAAGCGGCTAAAAGGATCTCAGAAATTGCCGATCTTGGATTTGAAAGTTTTGAGCCCTTTTTCTGGCAAACTACCAATAAGCAAAACCTTGAAGATCTTGGTAAACGTTGCTTAGAAGCAATTGGTGATAGAGATATTACTATTTCTACACTAGGGATGTTTGGTAATCCATTAGAAAACGATCCTCTTGATCAAGACACACTACAAGGCTGGAAAGATTGCATTGATAACGCTCATCATTTTGGTGCCACGGTTGTCGCTGGTTTTACCGGACGGGTACGCGGTCGCTCAATCGAAGAAAGTCTACCGAGATACAAAGAGATCTGGACAGAGCTATCGAAAAGAGCCGCTGACAAAGGCATCAAAATTGCGTTTGAAAATTGTGCAATGGACGGTAATTGGCAATCGGGGGATTGGAATATTGCTCACAATCCTGATGCTTGGGAATTAATGTTTAACGAAACACCTCAGGACAATATGGGGCTTGAGTGGGAGCCCTGTCATCAGCACGTTTATCTTATTGATCCTATACCGCAAATTCGTAAATGGGGAAGTAAAATTTTCCATGTACATGGCAAAGATGCAACCGTTCGTCGAGATGTCATAAAAGAGCATGGCATATTTGGTAAAGAAGAATTCGTTTTTATGCGCACTCCAGGATTTGGAGACACTAACTGGACAAACCTTATTTCCGAACTCCGTTTAGCGGGTTTTGAGGGCTCGATTGATATAGAGGGCTGGCATGATCCCGTTTATAAGAATGAGTTAGAAATGACAGGTCAAGTACATGCTCTCAAATATTTAAAAAATTGCAGGGGAGGAAGTTTCGTTAATCTTCAAGCTCAATATGGCGGTGGTGATCCATCAATTGATGAATAAAAATTTGATAGTCCGCTATCATTCAGAAAATAAACCTTTGCTTAATGATAAAAATAAAATGCGACCTTGATTATTGGTCGCAAACAAAGGAGAAAGAAATGTCTAAAAATATATATAAAAAAATTCTAGGTGGCTTATGCTTGTCCTCAGCAATAATAGCCATGCCTACGATGGCAAAAGATACCACATTAACAATATGGTCACTCGATAAAGAGTTTCAGCCTGCCTATATATTCGCAAAAGAATTCAACGATATGGACAATGGTATTAAAATAGAATACCGACAAATTCAATTTGATGATGTAGTTTCAGAGGCAATGCGTGCATACGCTACAGGTAAATCTCCGGATATCATTGCTATTGATAACCCTGAACATGCTTTATTTTCTTCTCGAGGGGCATTTTTAGATTTAACAGATAGAATAGATAAATCTTCTATCATTCATAAAGAAAATTATTTTAAAGGCCCTTTAAACTCAGTAACTTGGGATGAAAAATTATATGGAATCCCCAAAGCAACGAATACAATAGCTCTTTATTATAATAAAGAGCTATTTAAGAAAGCAGGAATTGACCACCCACCACAAACTTGGGATGAATTAGTTGTTGATGCTCGCAAGCTAACTGACCCTAAAAATAACATTTATGGCCTAGCATTTTCAGCAAAAGCAAGCGAAGAAGGCACTTTCCAATTTCTACCTTGGATCCAAATGGCGGGGGGAAGCTATGAAAAAATAAATACTCCTGAAACAGCTAAGGTGTTAGATATTTGGAAGCTGATCCTAGATGAAAAATTAGCCTCGCCCGACACTCTTACTCGCGGACAATGGGATAGCACTGGAACCTTTAACTCAGGTAATGCAGCCATGGCTATATCTGGCCCCTGGGAAATAGACCGCATGCTAAAAGAAGCTAAATTTGACTGGGGTGTAGCTCTTCTACCCACGCCGCAAATTGGTTCAAAACGATCTTCTGCTATGGGGGATTTCAACTGGGCTATTTTTTCTAATACAAAACACCCAAATGAAGCTTTTAAAGCACTTGAGTACTTTGCTAGTCAAGATGATCGGGTATTTCCAGAGTTCGGTCAATTACCTGCACGCTCAGATATAACGCTACCAGCTACTGGAATAAAACTCAAAGACGATGCTCTCAAAGTGTTTCAAGAACAATTGAAATATGCACAAGCTCGCGGACCTCACCCACAATGGCCAAAAATTTCTAAAGTAATTCAAGTTGCAATTCAGTCGACTCTAACAGGTGCCACGACATCAGAAGAAGCACTAGATAGAGCAGAACAAAAAATCCATTCCATTATTAAGTAAAATTTAATTTCAGACCACTCAGTTAAATATAGTGGTCTTTTTTATTTTTTTAAGGAGAAATTATGCGTGCCATTTTTTCCAGTATTCGGGATGGAAAGGGATTTGATATCATCCTCATCAGTATTTCCCTTATATTTCTCGTTTTATTCTCAGGCGTTCCGCTTATATACAATGCAATAATGAGCTTTCAAGAAGTTGATATGTTTAATCTTGGTACATTTATTAGACCTTGGGTAGGCCTAGATAATTTTAAATCTTTATTTGAAGATCCAACAACATTACCAATATTTAAAAATACTGCAGTATTTGTAATCGCATCGATTATGGGACAATTTATAATAGGTTTTTGTTTAGCTATATTTTTCTCTTTGAACTTTACAGGTTCAAAATATTTACGAGGTCTTTTCTTAGTATCATGGGTAATGCCAGGTTTAGTGGTTGGTGCTGTTTGGAATCTAATATTATCCGGGGATTTTGGGATATTGAATTATTTCCTTAAACAGACTGGATTAATTACTGAAAATATTTTTTGGAGATCAGACATAGATTATTCGCTGTGGGCTGTTGTCATAGCAAATATATGGTTAGGAACGGCTTTTAACATGATTTTACTTTCAGTAGGGTTAGCAGCTATCCCAAAAGATATTTATGAGGCAGCAGAATTAGATGGTGCGACAGCAATACAAAGGTTTCTCACAATTACCTTACCAATGATGCGCTCAACTATTGGGGCAGTGATCTCACTAGGTCTTATTTTCACCTTGCAACAATTCGATTTATTTGCAGCAATTACCTCTGGAGGACCAGCCGATTCCTCTAACGTTGCCCAGTATAAGGCTTGGGAAGCTAGCTTTAAGGAATATGATTTTGCTCGCGGTGCCACCATATCAGTATTAATGATAGTTGTGGTTATGATTGCATCAATCATTTATGTCCGCTCAACAAAACAGGAGGTTCGGGAATGAATGATAATTTAAATAATATTTGGTTAAATCGAATTCTAGTCGCCATATCTTTAGCCTTGGCTGCTGTTTATCTATTTCCATTTTATTGGATGTTTATAACAAGCTTGAAAACAGGGTCAGAGTTATTTGCAACACCACCAACCTTCTGGCCGGAGCAAGCCCAATGGCATACTTATATTGAAGTATGGCAATTAAAAAATATGGCTCAGTATATGATTAATAGCCTATATATTGCACTTGGCACCGTCGCACTTACAGCTATATTAGGAACTGGCTGTGCTTACGTCCTAGCTCGTTACAATAATTTCTATATTGATATCGGATTATTTTTAATTCTAATGCTACAAGTTCTACCTGCCTCATTGATGATTACTCCTTTGTTCGTCGGTTTTGATCAAATAGGGCTTTTGGAGCTTCCTAGAACAGCTGTGGTAATCGCTTTATCTGCTAAAACAATGCCATTTTTTATCGTTTTAGTACGTGCTACTTTTATGTCAGTCCCCTTCGAACTAGAAGAAGCAGCGTTAGTGGATGGAAGCTCTCGAGTGGGCACTTTCTTTAAGATTGTTTTGCCTTTGGCACGCAATGGGATTTTAGTTTCGCTTATATTAATTTTTATGCAAGCTTTTGGTGAATTTGTCTATTCAAAGTCCATTATTCAAGCCATTGAACTACAACCCGCAAGCGTTGGTTTGAATTCCTTTATGGGACCAAACACCAATGAATGGAATAAGATCATGGCGTTCTCGATGATGTACGTCTTACCTATTCTTTGCATCTTTATTTTATTGCAGCGTCGTATCGTTGCAGGTCTAACTTCGGGAGCACTAAAATGAGCGACGTAAATCAGATTGAACTTAAAAATATCAATAAACATTATGGCGATTTTCATGTCTTAAAAGATATCAATGTATACATTCCCAAAGGTCAATTTGTCGCGTTAGTAGGGCCATCCGGTTGTGGAAAATCAACTTTACTTAGATCAATAGCAGGACTGGAGTCAATATCTAGCGGCACCATTAGCATTGCTGATAATGTGATGAACAATTTACCACCACGTAAACGTGATGTCGCTATGGTGTTTCAATCGTATGCGCTATACCCCCATATGACAGTTTTAGACAACCTCACCTATTCCCTTAGGGTCAAAGGAACCTCAAAACTAGAAGCAAATACAGCTGCATTAGATGTAGCACGAGTTGTTGGCTTATCAGAGCTATTAAAGCGCTACCCACGAGAGCTTTCTGGTGGTCAGCGGCAACGCGTTGCAATGGGCAGAGCTATCATAAGAAATCCTAAAGCCTTTTTATTCGACGAGCCCTTATCAAATTTAGACGCTTCTCTTCGTGTTCATATGCGAAAAGAAATTCGAGCTTTGCATAATAGACTTGGCGCAACATCGGTCTATGTTACTCATGATCAAATTGAAGCAATGACTATGGCTGACCATATAGTAGTGCTTAACGGAGGTGAAGTATCTCAGCAAGGGTCTCCCATGGAGCTATATGAAAAACCAGCAAATAAATTTGTTGCCGGTTTTATAGGGTCCCCAGCAATGAACTTTGTACCAGGTGTGGTAAATCCAGACGGTAAATCAATTACGCTAGAGTATGATAAACCGCAAATCATAAGCCTCGAACGCACATTAACTCCTGGACAGAAATTAGATGTGGGAATGCGTCCCGAGCACCTAGAAATATGTAACCAAAATGCGGATATTGATGTTTGTATCGCAATGAAAGAAATAACCGGTCCAACAAGTTATTATATTTCAAATACAACACCTGAATTAACAACCGTTCAATCAGGAACTAGCCCCATTGTTGCTGGAGACGTAATCGGTTTAAAAATAAAACAAGAGCATATTTTTCTTTTTGACCAGATCACTGGGCTAACTCTTTAAAAAAACAATAAATAACAGGGACTTAAATATGACTAACAATACACCTATACGTTTAGGTATGGTTGGAGGCGGCCAAGGAGCTTTTATTGGTGCAGTTCACAGAATAGCCTCAAGAATAGACGGTCAATTTAACTTAGTTGCTGGAGCTCTATCATCCACGCCAGAAAAAGCAATGACCTCAGCTATAGAGCTTGGTATTGCTCCTGATCGCTCTTATTCTTCCTATAAAGAGATGGCTGTAGCGGAAGCTGCACGAGAAGATGGTATTGAAGCTGTCGCTATAGTCACACCAAATCACATGCATGCAGGCCCTGCAATTGCATTTTTAAACGCAGGAATTCATGTGATTTGCGATAAGCCTCTTTCGTCTAATATGGAGGATGCCCTACAAATTGAAGCTGCAGTCCAGAGCTCTGGCAAGCTATTTATTCTTACTCATAACTACACTGGCTATCCATTAATTCGACAAGCTAAATCTATGATTAAAAGTGAGTTACTTGGCAAACTTCGAATGGTTCAGATTGAGTATGTACAAGATTGGTTAACGGAAAAAATAGGTGACGAAAACAAGCAAGCGGCATGGCGTACTGATCCATCAAAATCAGGAATAGGAGGTTGCGTTGGTGATATTGGTACACATGCTTATCATTTAAGTCGATTTGTCACAGGTCTTGAACTAGAGAGCTTATCCGCAGATATTGATGCTTTTGTAAAAGGAAGAGAACTGGATGATAATATTAACCTTATGCTGCGTTTTAGAGGGGGTGCAAAAGGCATGTTATGGGCCAGTCAAATTGCTGTTGGTAATGAAAATAATCTGACGCTGCGAGTTTATGGCACCAAAGGCGGCATTGAATGGGCTCAAGAAAACCCCAATCAACTTTGGTATACTCCCTTTGGTGAAGCAACACGTCTGATTACTCGCGGTGGTTCAGGTACGAATGAAGCAGCTAATAATGTAACTAGAACTCCAGGAGGGCATCCTGAAGGATATCTAGAGGGTTTTGCAACAATATACAATGAAGCTGCAACAGCTATTCGCCATGCAAAAAATAATAGTCAGTGTATAAACTTATTACCGAATATTGACGATGGTATTGAGGGTATGCAATTTATACAAGCAGTCGTTAAATCTTCATCAAAAAATTCTGCTTGGGTAAATTTAAAGTAGTTAAGATTATTATTTAATATAGAAATAGGGCTTGTCATAAATAAGTGGCAACGCCCTAATTTATTAAGAACCTATCACTTTCTCCTTCTACAAGCTCCATAGGCCAAATATACCCCAGCCTTTTATTTGGATAATGTCTTTGAAACGCAGGCATAGTCGATAATAATGTTTCAGCCAAACTGATACCTAAATCTCGTAATGATAAGCGGAAGCTTGTTAAACTAGGTGAAAACATCTTAGCCTGTTCAGAGTTTCGAAAACCAATAACAGCCAAATCCCTTCCAGCTAATAGGTTTTCTTCACTTAATCTACGATATAATCCCTGAGCCATGAGCTCATGAACAAGTAAAATAGCAGTTGGCCTATTTTTTAGTTTTAATAGTTGATCAGCAATAACATACCCACCTTCTCCATTTGAAGAAGCATGTAAGACTAAATCAGAATCAAAATCTAAATTATTCTTTATAAGGCTGTCCTTATAAGAATTCAAAAAAATAGTACCTAAATTTAAATTGTTCTGTGAAATAGCAATTGCAATACGTTTATGCCCTTTCTTTGCAAGCCTATCGATAGATAGCTGAGCGACTCCTTCAAAATCAAGATCAATCCAAGGGTGTTTATTGTCGGTTTCACTTCGCCCTAAAGCTACAAATGGGATATTAGTTTTGCTTAAAAATTCAATCTTCGAATCAATTCTTTGTGTAGCGGTAAGAATCAAACCATCAACTAACCTACGCGCAACTATTCTTTTTAAGTAATCTTCCGCATCTTCTTCGGTTGAGCAAGGTAATACAATTAAATCTAAATGATATTTGGAAAAAACACTTTGCAAACCATCCAAAACCTCCATTGAAAAAGTATCATTCGAACTTCCGTTTTCTCCACCAGATTCTATAAAAAAACCAATTGTATTTGTAGTCCCTTGTCTAAGGCTACGCCCTGATTGGTTGGCAACGTAGCCAAGTTCATTTGCTGCTTGCAAGACTTTAAGACGGGTATCTTTATTAACATCAGGGCGGTCATTTAATGCTCTAGACACCGTCCCAATAGATATATTCAGATGCTTTGCCAAGTCTTTTATGCTTATCATTTTTTATCCAATTTGATACCTTCTTTATAAGGAAGAATACACTAAATAAGAAGGTTCATAATACACAATGAAGTATGTAAATTCATACTTACATATGTCATTGAATCAATATTAAATTCTGAGCTTTATGATATGTTTTAATCAACGATCGCCAAGTTACCGTAGGTTTCTAGCCAGTTTTTACGATCCCCTGCGCGTTTTTTCGACAACAGTTTGTCTAGAAGCTCATCAGTATCCGGCTTATCTTCCATGGTTAGCTGGATTAAGCGGCGCGTGTCTGGCGCCATGGTGGTTTCGCGTAGTTGTGATGGATTCATCTCACCCAAGCCTTTGAACCGTTGTACGTTTGGCGTACCACGTTTGTTTTCAGCAGCAATCTTGTGCAAGGTGATGTCTTTTTCTTCGTCATCTAGAGCGTAGTAAACTTCCTTACCGATGTCGATTCGATACAAAGGCGGCATAGCAACAAATACATGACCGCCGTTGACCAAGGCCGGAAAGTGACGCACAAACAAGGCGCAAATCAGCGTTGCGATATGCAACCCATCCGAGTCGGCATCGGCCAGAATACAGATTTTTCCGTAACGTAGACCACTTAGATCGTCTTCACCAGGATCGACACCAATCGCTACGGACATATCATGAATTTCTTGGGAGGCAAGAACTTGGTTAGAATCGACTTCCCAAGTATTTAAGATTTTACCGCGTAGTGGCAAAATAGCTTGGAAGTCTTTCTCTCGGGCTTGTTTAGCAGAACCACCCGCAGAGTCCCCTTCCACGAGGAAAAGTTCGCTTCGAGAGGAATCTTGTCCAGAACAGTCCGCCAATTTACCCGGCAATGCTGGGCCTTGGGTAACTCGTTTACGCACAACTTTTTTACTGTCTTTTAGACGTTTTTGCGCGCTATTAATCACAATGTCGGCGATTTTTTTACCGTCTTCAACATGTGAGTTCAACCAAAGGCTAAATGAGTCTTTTACCGTCGCGGAAATAAACGCAACGATTTGACGAGACGATAAACGCTCTTTGGTTTGTCCTGAAAATTGTGGTTCTTGAATTTTGGCCGACAATACGTAGCTGCAACGATCCCAAACGTCTTCCGCAGTTAACTTAATGCCTCGCGGTAACAGGCTATGGAAATCACAAAACTCACGCATGGCTTCTAACAAACCAGTTCGTAAACCGTTAACGTGAGTACCACCCTGCGCAGTCGGAATCAAGTTGACATAACTTTCTGTCACCAACTCGCCGCCTTCTGGCAACCACTGCACCGCCCAATCAACACCTTGTGTCTTTTCCGTCAAACCACCAATGAAAGGCTCATCTGGTAGCAACACAAAACCGTCATTGGCCTGCGCCAAGTAATCTTTCAAGCCATCCTGATAAAACCATTCTTCACGAGCTTCTTCGCTGCCACTTTGATCAATAAAAACAACATGAAGACCTGAACAAAGTACCGCTTTGGCTTTCAATAAATGTTTTAAACGAGATAGAGAGAACTTAGGGCTATCGAAATATTTGGTGTCGGCAGTGAATTTTACTTTAGTACCGGTGTTTTTCTTACCGACGGTGCCGACTTCTTTTAGTTCTGAGGTTTTAAAACCATTTTCAAAACCAATGTGGTACTGGATGCCATTACGTCTTACCCAGACTTCTAAGGAAGTAGATAAGGCGTTAACAACCGATACACCGACACCGTGCAAACCACCAGAGAACTGGTAGTTATCACCAGAGAATTTACCACCAGCGTGAAGCTTAGTCAGGATCAACTCAACACCCGATATTCCCTCTTCTGGGTGAATATCGACTGGCATGCCTCGACCGTTATCTTCTACGCTCAATGAACCGTCTTTGTATAAGATGACTTCAATACGATCTGCATGACCGGCCAAGGCTTCATCGACGGAGTTATCGATAACTTCTTGTCCTAGATGGTTAGGCCGTGAGGTGTCCGTATACATTCCTGGGCGTTTTTGTACAGGTTCTAAGCCACTAAGAACTTCTATCGATCCGGCGTTATATTCTTTTGCAGACATGCGTGTTTTTACTTCCAAGTTGATCGTGCGTCATAGTGTCAAAATACTACAGCGCGTGCGAGTGTAAATTAGATTGGCTAGAGTCTATCACTGGTTTTACTTAGTGTGAAATAGTCCAACAAAAGCAGTAGCTTACTCGGTTAATATTTCAGCAAAACGAAGGATTTCTGTAGAAAACCGTTCAAATTCAATAAAACTATGATCGCCTTTTTCTTCGCGAGTAAGTCGTGCTGTTTTGGGAAAAGCTTTAAGCGCTTCTTTATAGTCCAGCACTTCATCACCTTCTTGAATCATCAGCCAATACAAATCCGCTGTCGGTTCTGTAACTACCAATTGCTCAAGCTCTACCATGTGCACTTGAGTTAATTCGTATTCTTCATTGGTATAAGGGTTAAGCTGTAGCCCCAGAAAATCTTGCAACAATACGGGAGCCTGCACCGCAGGATTCACCAAAATAGCCTTCAAACGATATTTTTCGGCAAGATACGCGGCATAAAATCCACCAAGAGAACTACCGATTAACGTAATGCCCTGATGCTGATTGGCTTCAATTATCGCTTCCAACTGTTTAATAGCTTGCGCTGGTTGCCAAGACAAACGTGGAGAAATAACAGCATCTCTCAAGCCCATTTTTTTCGCAGCATCCCCTAACACAGTCGCCTTATGGGAACGTTCCGAGCTATTAAAACCATGAATATACAGTAGAGCAGTCAAAGGGATCTCGTCTTTTTACTTAGGTTAAGTTATGAAGGCTAAAGTCAGGATCAGGCAAACTGAAAAGACAAGGTGTTATTCAATCTATGACCATGCTTCAAACACAGCTCTAATAAATCAGCCAGTTGTTGGTTTAAACGAAATTTCTCGTCTCGATGCAGCATCGCATCATTTGGATATGGGTATGTACCACTGTATTGTCTATGACCATCAGTAATCTCAGCAATACCAACATCATGATACAAGCGCACCGTCATAGATAGTGTTGTCTTGAATAGTAGTTTCTTAGGGATTTCAGGGCCAAACTCTAATGCAATTTCAGAGGTGAAACGACTTTCTTTGCCAAGCGTCAAACATAAACGACTCTCTTGGTCGCCTGCACTATGAACAGAAAAGTTCCAAGAATCCATCTCTTCTTGACCGCGCATGAGTTTACCTAAACGACGGTAATTCAACTCGCCGAGCAGCTGTAAACTCACCAAATCTGGTACATATTGTTTCGATGTTTTCTGTGTCTTCATAGTATCTGTCACTCTTGTGACGTATTTCCTTTTGAAAAATCTTGCTCTGAACCAATCATAGCATCCTGTTTTAAGGCGTCTAGCTGATGACTCATTCGTGTGTCTTTATCGTGCCAGTATAGATTAAACCAAGTAAAAAAGTGCTCTCTATCGCTGCTTGCTGCTTGGTATTCTGGCGTTAACATCGTATTTGGTATGGCAACTTCTCGCACCATAACCTTAACTTTTCCAATTCGCCCACACAGTAAATACCAACCGGTTATGGTCTTTTGTTCATATAAAACATTGATGTCTGTAATGCTTTTGATGGACTGTGGCATGGTTTGCAATATGAAACTGACGCCTCCCGCCTTAGGTTTTAATAAGCAATGATAAGGCGATGCCTGTTGTTTGTGCTTCGCTTCAGTGAAACGTGTGCCTTCCACAAAACTCATTATAGAGTTTGGACGTTTCAAAAGACGTACACAAGACCGTTTGGTCGTCGCTAAATCTTTACCGACTAACTTGGGGTTCTTTTGAATTTGCTCTTTAGTATAGCGCTTCATAAAAGGAAACCCCATGATGTAAGCCGCCGATCCAACAAACGGCAACCAAATCAGGGCTTGCTTCATAAATACTCTTGGTAAAGGGCGACGGCCTTTGAGCTGAGCAAAAATTACAAACACATCGACCCAAGATCGATGATTCGCAATGATCAAATGCCAATGCTCAAAATCTGCTTTCATTGTTTCATCAAGTTCCCACCTTATTCCTAAGATGTTTTGAAACCACCACTCACAAGAAGCCACCCAGCCACCATATAAACGATTAAAACAGTGCTCGGCAAAGTTTTCATAGCGGGTATTTTTTAGTAATAATAACGGCGCAACAAGATGAACCAACAAGGTCCAGAAAAAGACGTTGCTACACATAAAGACAAAAGAAATAAGGCCAATAACTGGCTGTAGCAGGGTTTTCTTATTTGTATAAACAGCGATGTCTGACTTCATCAGTTTACGCGCACCAACGTTTTACGAGATCACTTTTGTTTAATGCAAACCACTGTAGCCCCATAATAGTACTGGCGTTTTCCACATCATTCTTTAGCAAGGCAATAGCATCGTCGGAAGAAACCAGGTGCAGCTTGATGTCTTCATTTTCTTCATCTAAGCCATGAACTTTTGTGGTATCAACAAGACTCGAATCAAATTCTCCCGCATACATACGTAAGTACTCCACCAATCCACCCGGCGACGGCACAAACTTAAACATGTATTCAAGACGTTTTACCGTCACACCCGCTTCTTCGAAAGATTCACGGCGCGCTACGTCTTCATCGCTTTCGCCTTCTTCTACCATACCCGCGACTAACTCAAGCAGCCAAGGCGATTCGCTTCTCAATACAGTAGGACGAAATTGCTCAATCAGCAAAACTTTATCCGCCACTGGATCGAATAATAATACGCACACAGCATCGTTACGCACCATCATTTCTCGAGTCATGGGCTGACTCCATTCCCCGTTAAACTTTTTATGTTTCAAGGTCAGTTTGCGCATTTCAAAGAAGCCTTTGTAAAGACATTCGTCGGCTAATACCTCAACATCTTTTTTGCTGTACGTCGGTTTAAACTTCATATTATCTCGTCCTAAGCAGGCCACTATTTTGAGTGTGGTCTGATATGATTAATTCGCAACTCTGGCAATAACTGTTACAAAAGCCACTATGACAAAAGTCGCAATTACAAATTTGGAGTGTCGTAAATGGAAAATATACGTTGCGCTTGGTGTTTAGGATCTCCTGAATACATTCATTATCATGATAATGAATGGGGAACCCCTATTTATGACGACCAAGCGTTATTTGAGTGCATTGTACTAGAAAGCGCTCAAGCAGGTCTAAGCTGGATTACTATTTTACGCAAACGAGAAGGTTACCGAGCGCTTTTTCATGGTTTTGACCCAGTTAAAGTCGCTAACATGACCAAAGCTGACGTAGAACGATTATTACTGGATGAACGCATCGTTCGCCATCGCGCTAAAATAGAAGCCACCATTAACAATGCCAAAGCCTTTTTAAAAATTGCCGACGAATTTGGCTCATTTAGCCAATATTACTGGGCATTTAGCGACAACAAAATTATTGATAATCAGATAAACAACCACACCGATGCTCCAGCGGTGACAGAATTGTCGACTCATTTTGCCAAAGACTTAAAAAAAAGAGGTTTTAAATTTCTTGGTGCCACGACTTGTTATGCTTTTATGCAGGCCACAGGTATGGTTAATGATCATATTGCAGACTGCATATCGCGGAAGAAAAAATAAATTGATTATACAGTTATAATCAATAGCAGTTCCTTGACTTCATTAATGTTTAGCCTAAAGCAGTCGATATAGTAAAAAGATTCTTTATACAATGGCCATGTTCATTGGGCTTTCAAATTCCATTATTTAGTTTGGTAAAAAACATGTTTAACAACAAAAGCATTCTTATTACTGGCGGCACCGGCTCTTTCGGTCGTCAGTATGTGAAAACACTATTGGCCAACTACCAACCTAAACGACTGGTTATTTATTCTCGTGATGAGTTGAAGCAGTACGAAATGCAGCAAGATTTTGATGCTTCTTGCATGCGCTATTTTATCGGTGATGTTCGAGACAAAGATCGTTTAACTCAAGCCATGCGAGATGTAGATTTTGTCATTCACGCTGCGGCACTAAAACAGGTTCCAGCCGCTGAATACAACCCGATGGAATGTATCAAAACCAACATTCATGGTGCTGAAAATGTAATTGCTGCAGCGATTGCTAATGATGTTGAAAAAGTCATCGCTTTATCCACAGACAAAGCCGCTGCACCAATCAACCTTTATGGCGCGACCAAGCTCGCTTCTGACAAGTTATTTGTCGCCGCCAACAATATGGTAGGACAAGGTCGCACGCGTTTCTCTGTGGTACGTTACGGCAATGTAGTTGGATCACGCGGCTCTGTTGTGCCTTTTTTCCAAAAGCTGGTTGCTGATGGCGCAGAATCCATCCCAATTACCCACCCAGACATGACTCGCTTTTGGATCACCCTACCAATGGGTGTGGATTTTGTATTGAAGAACTTCCAACGCATGCACGGTGGTGAGATTTTTATTCCTAAAATCCCTTCTGTGAGGATCTTAGATTTAGCCGCGGCTTATGCGCCAAACATTCCGACTAAAGATGTTGGTATTCGCCCCGGTGAAAAGCTCCATGAAGTAATGTGCCCTGGGGATGATTCTTTCCATACTTATGAATTTAAAGATCATTATGTCATTTCGCCAAGCATTAAGTTTTATCAAGACGACATGGATTTTGCACACAACCGTTTAGGCGAAACGGGCGAGTTGGTTGAACCAGGATATGAATATCAATCTGGCAGCAACCCACACTTTTTAAGTATTGAAGAGATTTTGACCTTCGATGATGCACACTGATTTTATTCCCTACGGCCGACAATCCATTAGCGAAGACGACATTGCGGCCGTCGTAAAATCGCTCCGTTCTGACTTTTTGACTCAAGGCCCTTGCGTCAGTGAGTTTGAACAAGCAATTTGCACAAAGGTCGGCGCTCGTTATGGTGTGGCAGCAAACAGCGCCACATCCGCTTTGCACCTAGCCTGCTTAGCGTTAGGAGTTGGAGCAAACGACACGGTTTGGACCTCTCCCAACACCTTTATCGCTTCTGCTAATTGTGCACGTTATTGCGGTGCTAATGTAAGTTTTGTCGACATTGATCCTCGTACATACAACATGTGCGCGAATAAATTGGCTGAAAAATTAGCCATAGCAAAAGCACATGGTCAATTACCAAAAGTCGTGATTCCGGTACATTTCGCAGGTCAATCTTGCGATATGGAAGCTATTCACGCCTTATCAAAAGAATATGGTTTTCGAATTATAGAAGACGCTTCCCATGCGATTGGTGCGAAATACCAAGACAATTACGTGGGCAATGGGGCATTCAGTGATATATGTATTTTCAGCTTTCATCCAGTGAAGATCATCACGTCTGCTGAAGGTGGCATGGCAATCACCAACAACGAACAGCTTGCTAAGCACATGCGTACGCATGCTCAGCAAGGTACAACCAAATCACCTGATGAATTAACGCAAATGCCAGGCGATTGGTACTATGAACAACACACGCTGGGCTTTAATTACCGCATGACGGAATTACAAGCGGCTCTTGGCTTGTCACAATTATCGCGCTTAGATGACTTTATCGAACGCCGTCATCAGCAATTTTCTTACTATGAGGCGTTGTTAAAAAGCTACCCTGTTACCTTGCCTTATCAAGCAGATGATAATTACTCGGCACTGCATTTGTATCCGATTTTATTGCCAGAGCACAACAAGGCGGCCAGAAAAGGGGTGTTTGATATTTTACGTCAAGCAGGCATTGGAACTCAGGTGCATTACATTCCTGTGCACACCCAACCTTATTATCAAGAGCTTGGGTTTAAAAAAGGCGACTTCCCTATCGCAGAAGATTACTACGACCGCACACTGAGCCTGCCGCTTTTTGCCGACTTAACTTATGCTCAACAAGAGCGTGTAGCTCTGATTTTAAAACACGCTTTAATTGCTAATCGAGTGATGAGAGCCTAAACCATGAAAGACAACTCTCTCTCACAATATAACGAAGCAGATCAAGAGACATATCGAGTTGCAGTGATTCCAGCCAGAGGTGGGTCACAGCGTATTCCAAGAAAAAACATTCGCTTGTTAGATGGTAAGCCCTTGATCGGTTACTCCATCGAAACAGCGATGACTTCAGGGTTATTCAATCGCGTTATTGTTTCTACCGATGACGCAGAAATTGCAGAAGTCGCACGCAAATTTGGCGCAGAAACTCCGTTCTTTCGCCCTGCCGATTTGGCTGATCACATGACAGGTACAACGCCGGTAATGCAGCATGCGCTGCGCTGTTTGATTGATGAAGGCAAAACACCAGACCAAGCTTGTTTGATTTATGCGACTTGCCCAATGCTGACGCCAGAAGATTTACAGCAAGGTTTGGCACAACTAGACCAAAGCACAGCATTTTGCTTTTCAGCCACAACCTTTGCATTCCCGATTCAAAGAGCACTTCACATCAAAGAAAACGGCGAATTAGCCCCCATGTTTCCTGAACATATTCGCAAGCGTTCACAAGATCTGATTGAAGCGATTCACGATGCTGGACAATTTTATTGGGCGAGCACTCAAGACTGGTTTGATGAAGAAATATTTGGCCCTAAATCCAAGCCTTTATTATTACCAAGACATAGAATTCAGGATTTAGACACAGAAGAAGATTGGTTGCGCTTAACGCAAATCATGAAGCTGCAAAATATGAGTTAATGGTTTTTGCTACGCGGTTTGCACCGTCACCATCGACTAAACCACGAGCCGTTTTACGAGCATTTTCTTGCCACTCAATATCTAACCAGCAACGATTAATCACTTCAACCAACTGTTCAATACGTTGCTGCCGCACTTCTTCCGGCACATTATCAAAACGAATAGACCGACACCAATCTAATGGAACATGTTGCTCCAAAGAGCGAGTTTGATTGTCAGCCACTTGAGCAAAGACGGTCGGCACGCCCATGCAAGCCAATTCAAACAAGGTACCACCAGCGGCAGAAATTGCCATCTTGGCTTGCTTCATCAAATAAGTGACATCCGCTAAACCTTGTTCAAAAGCGATACTATTGTGGTGACAAAAACCGATCACTTGGTCGGCATTTTTGGCATTAGCGCCCAATAGAACCTGAATGTCTTTCGTAGGAAAACCTGACGCCAACAAGGCGTTTAAAATAGGCAAAGTTAGAGTAAGCGGGTCGGTTCCGCCAAGGGTAATAAGCAATTGCTGTGGTAAAATTTGATTTAATTCGAGCTTTTGGAAAGCTGGTCTTAATAACGCGTATCGGCTTCCCGTTAATGGGAATTCAATTTGCTTGGAATAACCTTGCAGCAAAGGATTCAGAAGCCATTTGGCAGGAAAGTCACCTCTGTCATTCATATCATCCAACACCAGTAAATTTGGCTGATGTTGATGCAATACCGTAATATCTTCGGCACTGTAGCCGTAATGATCTAAGATCACTAAATCAGCTTGTTCTGCTAGAGACAAAAATTCTACCTTGCACTCTTTTTCAGTAAACCCTTTTTCAGATTGGCCACCGATAAAACAATCTTCAGGGGAAGCAAAGGCTTGATAACGACGATCCACCACAAACTGACATTGCCAGCCGAATTGATTAAAAGCATGAATCAAGGCTTGGCAGCGAACTCTGTGCCCCATACCGATCTCGACAGAAGCATCAGCTCGCACCAAGAGTTTCACGCCATCATATCCCAAGCAAGCGGCTGACCTTTTTGCGCATCTTCCATTAATGTTTTACCTAACACTTCTGGCCAATGTTTAGGCGCAAGACCAAACGATGGACGAATGATTTTCAGGTGCTCTTCAGTCAATATGGTGCCAGCGGGTAAATCTACTGCCACATAAATAGAGCGGCGGTATTTCTTCGCAGCTTGCTCGGCATCTGAGCCACCATAAGTCACCGTACCAAGCGCCGCTTTTGCCGCACGACAAGCAACAACTAGCGCTTTCATCTCTTCGGGTTCCATAGAGAATTCAGCATCAACCCCGCCAGCACTACGATCTAAAACAAAGTGCTTTTCGATAACAGTCGCACCTAGCGCCGTTGCAGCTACAGCCGCCCCCAAGCCTTGGGTATGGTCAGATAATCCAACTGGGCAACCGGTTTTTGCTGCTAAATCGGCCATAGTGACTAGGTTGGAATCTTCTATTTTGGAAGGGTAAGTGCTGGTGCATTTGAGCAGTGTTAATGGATTATCACCAATGGCTCTAATAGTTGCTACGGCTTCTGCTATTTCTTCTTCACTTGCCATGCCAGTGGACATGATAATCGGCTTGCCGGTTCTTGCTACCGCTTGAATTAACGGAATGTCGGTCATCTCAAAAGAAGCGATTTTATACAAAGGCACATCGATAGATTCTAAAAATGCCACTGCACTTAAATCGAAAGGCGAACTAAAGGCTACTAATCCTAAAGACTCAGCCAATTCGAACAACGGCTTATGCCACTCCCAAGGCGTTGAGGCTTTTTTGTACAGGTCATAAAGGTTAGAACCACGCCACAAGCTGTCACTTTCAGACACCATAAATTCACCATGACGCACATCTAACGTCATGGTGTCTGGCGTATAAGTTTGTAGCTTAATAGCATCCACGCCTGCGTCTGCAGCAGCATGAATCATGGCTTTGGCGAGTTCAAAATCTTGGTCATGGTTGCCCGATAACTCAGCAATAATAAAAGGCATTTTTTCAAACATAGCTTCGAACATAATTAACCATTATAAAAAGTGATTAGATGATCATTGCCTTGATCTACATACTCAGACGCTTGCTGGAGCATGCTTGGCATTTCTTCAAGGAATTCACACCAAGGCGTAAATAAATGACGAGCCCGAGCAACGGTTTCAGCTTCGTCCTGATACTTAAACAAAAACTGCACGATCAAAAAAGTGGAGTAAGTGAAAGAGCCGATTAACAAATCATAAATATGACGGTGAATACTTCCTTTCAAGAAATAAATCTGACGATGATGAGACCAAAATAAATCACATACTTGCTCACGTGTTGTTATCGATTCATCCCAGCCCTGTTGCAGAACCCGACTAATCTTACGGAAGTCATCTACAGAAATAAGCGCATTGGCAGACTGGTCCACTAACGACTCTGGCGGTTCGGTAAAAAATACGTTTTCTAGAATATCGATAACTTTGGTATGATCGATTTTAGGATCCATGATGAGAACATCTTCAAAACGTAAGGGAGTTACGCCTTCGATTTTTGCGCCATCGGATAAATTAAAACTGGCAAAATTACGGCGCTTATTCAATTGTCGCGTAAGAGATTCCAACTGAACACGTGAAGTATCCATAATCCCTGTCGCGTAAATTGTGCCGCCGAAGTTTCCTTCGCGTTCTACTAATTTTGCTTCTTGGAAAGTTTGGAAGCCAGATTCTTTGCCATCTTTATAATATCCACTGTGAACTGAGTGATGGCTGCCTTTATCTTTGAAACCATTGTCTACACCAAGGTAATAGACATTGTTAAAACCAAAGAGATGAACATAAGACAATGCCAAGTTAGCAACCACCGGATTACAGTAATTCAGCTGTACGTACTCTTTGCTATCACCATGGGAGCGTGCTTGATTTAACATTAAAGAGGTTATGGCTTCACCAGGTTTCATCGCCATGCCCGAGCGTTTAAAACAATCAAACAAGCCGGGGTGCATAACATTTACCGACAATCCCCAAATTTTATCGAGATAGTCTTGATCTAAAAATTGGAACTTATCAACCGTTTGCTTAAGGCGTTCAATATCTACATGGATATCAGGTGTCACACCTAATTTTTTTAATGTGTTGATGGTCGAACCACAGCAAATCAGCAGAACTTGATCGCGCACTTCTTTGACCAATTCAATCCCTTGATCAAGAGATGGGCCATTACCTAGAATAAAAACAGGAATATTACTCACCCATTTGGGCAAAACATCACGGCCTTGAAAATGAGCAATTTTAGTTTTAGGTAAGGATTTCAAGCCTTGCGCAATGCCGATTAAAGCATCATCGAAAAACCCCCAACCCATGACCTGACGTGCATACTGCTTTTTAAAATATTCAATCGCTAGATCATTCTCAGGGCTGCCATAACCAACATAAAGAAAAGTTTCTGGAGCCATGAAGAAACCATTCTCTTCTAATTGACGAAGGTACTTTTCGGTAAATTCTTCAGGACTCACACCTAAAAAGAAATGAATGGTACGACCATCACGGTTACAGATTTCTAAAATATTCTGCCACTCAATAGCAAACAATGAGTAATAGAAAAAATCCAAATCACATTCATACAGATAAAGGTGTTTTATCTCGCGTTCAGCAAGAATCATTTCAAGCTGATAACCAAACTCCACGCCAAACAATATTGCAGATCCAACAAACTCGGGCCAACCACTTTGTGGCTCTAGTCCTGCGGATTGTTGCTCAACTTGATCTAGTATTTTATTACTGTAGTACACATGGCGGCTTGGGTGATTTGCTGTGCGCTCTAGATTTAATACCGTTTTATTAGGCTTAATAAAGGCTCTATTTACTCTTTCGGCAGACTGAGCTCTTGGATTTTTCGAAAAAAGTGGCACACCAACATCTTCACGGTAAAGATTAAGCTCACCACTTTCTTCCATGTAAATATGACGCTTTTTAGGTTGGTAATCTTGAAAGGATTCAAAGATGTGAGGCATTATCTGAGAAAACATATTCATGTTTCTGATGTATCGCTCAGTCAACTCTTGATCATGCTCTTTGAGGCGTGATGCACCTCTTTCAAACAACGAAGCAAATGCTTCAGCCTGATCAATAGAGGATAATTTTTCCTCATTCTGCATTTTTCACGCCTTTGTACTTATTGACACTCTTACGAGTTTTATTAGTTTGGTAAAGTTGTTTTTGCATTTCCGCATGAACATCACGAATAAACTGAATAGCAGATTGATGTATCAATATAAAGTGCTTTATCCGCTCATTATCCTTTGGAGTAGAAAGTGGTCTAATGGAGCGAATAAAGCCATCATTTTCTTCACATAATAGCTGTATTTTTTCTACGTCTTTATCAATAACACTTTGTTCTAATGCGGCACTCAACTCAGTTAAGTGAGACATATCAAACATTAAACCGCTCCAACTCGAGCTTCGGTCTGGCCTTCATAAGCAGCTTGCTTATCAGCTGTAGATATTTGATCCCAAGCACCTTTAATTTGCAAAATAAGGCCCATTACCTGATCAAGAATTCCAGTATCTTTTGCAATGCTTGCTTCAGTGATACGAACTATCATGTATTCGTAAAGTGACTCAAGATTATCAACAAGCTCTGGATTAACATCACGGTCTAATGCATCTCTCAACGCATTAATAATTTCACTAGCGCGAGTTAATGCTGCAGCTTTTCCTTCCCAGTCTGAACGTTCGATACAACCTTTGCCTAACGCTAGCTTTTCAAGCGCACCTTGCATTAAGAGCTGAATGACGCGATGAGGGTCAGCCGACGCTAAATCAGACTTGATTGAGTCCTTTCTGTAGGCTTGGATCCCTTTACTCTTGTACATAGACAACCCCATTTAATACGTGTATTACAATTTAAAACAGTTTACATTTTTGCCAATACAGAATTCAAATAGCCGCCTTGAGCGTTCATATTTGCAAGACGAGAATCTAAACTTGTAAATTTAGAACGGAGTGAATCTTCATATTTGACCATGCGGTCTTCATAAGACTCTAATGCTCCTTCTGTACTATCTATCGACCGACGAACCGAATCCTTTAATGAATTTGTCATTCCGCTTGATCCAGTGTAGTTATCAAGTAGATTTTCTAACGACTGTGCCAAACCATTATCACCAGCAATCAATGGCGCTATATCGCTATAGCCTTTTTTCATAGCATTATCAAACTTAGTATTATCAAAACTAAGCTTACCTTTGTTATCCATTTTCACACCGAGATCGAAAATAGAAGTAAAGACTCCAGAATCGCCATGACCACTCATTAATTGAGTAGATAAAGAGGACTGCAAATTCCGGACCACGCTATTGCCATTTAAAACAGCGCCTCTATCTGAGCTAGCTTGTAGCACCCCAATAACATCATTGTAAGAGGCAATAAACTCTTCTATGGTTTCTTGTACTGTCTTCTGATCAAAACTGATGTCAACCTTTGTGGTTTTATCTGTCGGCGCCAAGGCCTCAATAGACAAACCAGCAACAGCTGTATCAAAAGTATTGTTATCGCTTCTAATCTGAATACCGTCTACGGTAATAATCGCATCGCGAGCTTCGTCGCCCAAAGGTGTATACAAACCAGCCGATATTCCTTCGGTCGAAACACTGTCTAAACTAAGAACACCATTATTGGCTGCAAGTGTAGAAGCACCTTTTTTATCTGCAATGTCTGAGCCTTTAGCATCTACAGTAATAGGATCAGTATCACCATCTGATTCTGCTATATCTTTTTCTTCATCTGCAGGAATTGGCCCATCATTGGCAAAATCGACATCATCTCCCGCTAAATCCAGCTCATCTTTTTCATCAACAGTTGGCTCAGATTGTTCCTCAATTGGAGCATCCTCAACCGTGTTACCTGAATTTTCTTCAATAGGATTATCAATAATGTTGCCATCTTCGTCTCTCACAACAGAAGTATTGATAATTTTGAGTGTATTTGCAGCACCCTGAATTGAAGATGTAGCCGTGAAGAATAGATTACCGTTACCATCATCAACTAAATTAGCAGACACACCAAAGTTATCTTCCGATGTATTAATTTGATTACGAAGTTCGGATAAGGTAGTACCAGCATCAACGGTAATAGAGAACTCGTTGCTACCAGCTTTAAAGGTAAGTCGCGAATCTTGTTTAGTAACAACATCATCCGCGGAGGAAAAAGTACCAGGCGCCGACATAACTCGACTGCCCTTTGCTAGCTGATTTACATCAATAGCATAAGAACCATTAGAAGCCGTACTATCTGTAGTAATAGCAATAACTTCTTCACCTTCTGTTTGGGCGATTTTTGCATCACGCCCAGTAAAAAGCTCATCATCATTCAGAGCTTTGACAGAAGATTTAAAAGTATCAATAGCAGATCCAACTTTGCCTAATGCAGACAGTTCAGCCTCATAACCATCAATTTTATCTTGATAAAGTTTTACTTTAGCGTCTTTTTGAGCACTCACCATTTGCTTAACAAGGGACTCTAGATCAATACCAGACCCTGCACCTAATGAGCCTACCGACATAACTTTATCTCCTGACACCTACATTATCTATTATCAGACCTCACTGTTTACCAAGGTTCCCTTGATATCACTTAGTTGGCTCATAATAGCATCTATTCTATCAGACATTTTAAGAAACTCTTCTGTAGGGATTTGGCGTACCACATCACCCGTTGTCTGATCTAACACTTTTACGATATTTTGCGCTCTGTCTTCTGTAATTTCAAAGGTTAAATGCACATTTAATTGAGACATTTTTTGATTCATGATCTCAACATCATGAGGCTCCACCTTCGCAGAAGAGTTTAAAAATTCAGAATTTCGATTATCTTTATCTGCTCTGCTTATGTCGGCTGTATTTTGTACAACTTTAGCATTTGCTTGGCGTAAGGCGGCAAAATCTTCTGCGGCACGCTGTTCTGGCTTCAAAGAGTAATTGAGACCCTGCTTAGAAAAATCACTGGCATTAATAGACATATCAGAGTTCCCCCAAATAGACAAAAGCCGGGACTATGTCCCAGCTTTCCGCTACCAATAATGCTTAACCCAATAGAGACAAAGCAGTTTGTGGACGTTGGTTTGCTTGAGCCAAGATAGATGAACTTGCTTGCTGAAGAATTTGAGAGCTTGTTAGCTTAGCAGTTTCTTCCGCAAAATCGGCATCACGTACACGAGCACGAGCAGATGATACGTTTTCGGTAATGTTACTCAAGTTACTAATTGTAGAACCAAAACGGTTTTGAACAGCACCCAATTCAGCACGCTTTGAGTCAACTGCTGCAATCATAGTGTCTAGAACGTCAACCATGCTCTGAGCATTAGCCATTGAAGATACAGAAGCAGTTGATACGTCGACCTGTGCAGTAGTTGAACTACTAGACAGACCAGACATAGTGAAACCACCATTACCAGCATAATCGATTGTGTTGTTAATGCCACCGTCAGTTAAGTTAAAGCTGATAGTTTGGTTAGAGTCTGCACCCACCTGGAAAATACCAGTGTAAGTACCATCCAATAAGTTCTCACCACCGAAGGTAGTATCTGAAGCAATACGGTTAATTTCAGTAGATAACTGACTAACTTCTTGTTGAATAGCCGCGCGGTCTTTATCTGAGTTTGAACCGTTTGACGCCTGGATAGATAGCGTACGCATACGCTGCAACATGTTTGTTGTTTCATCCAATGCACCCTCTGCCGTTTGAGACAAAGAAATACCATCGTTGGCGTTACGAACCGACTGATTCAAGCCATTTACCTGAGAGGTTAAACGGTTAGAGATAAGTAGACCTGCCGCATCATCAGAAGCACTGTTAATACGTAAACCAGAAGACAAACGTTCAAAAGATGTATCCAAAGATTTAGCTGAGCCCATTAGCTGGCGCTGTGCACTTAAAGATGAAGTATTAGTGTTTACATAAAGAGCCATCATAGCCTCCTAGGTTTTATTAAATCCTGCAAAAAAGCAGATCGTATAAGGTTTTCGACAAGAATCTGAAAACCTTTAGTCAAATTAGGAATTTTTTTTCCCTTTAACGGAAAAAAACATCCCATATTGCGGCAAATTAATGCCTAACTAATTGTTTTGAAATGAATTTAAAACAATTAAATTTATTTGCACTTTTTTTTAAAATAATGTGTTTTTGCCCTAAATATCCAAAAAAACACACCTGAAGTGCCTTTAAAATTCTTTTCTAGGTAGGCAAGCTGACGAAAAACTTTCGCTATGTATCCGATCTCCACCAGTCAAAGCGGCAACCACCTACCATAAAAATGATATTCCACTTAAAAAGCGCCCAAAAATTGCCACCCCAAAAGCCACTTACTTTCAGCAGCTATTCAAGACAAAAAAACGCCCGTAGCTCATTTAAAAACTAACAAAAGACGCAACTGTGCTATTCAAAAAACCATAGGCAGTTTTACCGTCTGCTTTTTCAGCCATAGGCTTTCCCTGATGTAAATAGGTCAGAAAACTTACTTTTGTGCCTACGAATGACCATGCCGCGTTCACGACCGCAATCTATTCGAAAGGTTAAGAAAAAAACTGTCATCAACCTCAATTCCTCAAAATCAATACGTTTAATCCGACTATCAAGGCTGCGGAAAAAAGACGCAGCTGTGCCGTTCAAAAAATCCGAAAAACGAAATTTTGCCCACTCTTCAGCCACAGGCTTCCCCTGATGTAAATAGGTCAGAAAGCTGACTTTTTCATCCACGAATGACCACGCTGTGTTCACAACTGCAATCTATTCGGAAGGTTAAAAAAGAAAACTGCCATCAACGTCA
>TARA_R110002033_G_scaffold1096_17_pt1 | contig 47268 bp, 25 predicted proteins | sample TARA_R110002033 | Tara Oceans TARA_R110002033 (sample SAMEA4397051) | marine metagenome | biome: Polar Biome; feature: [SRF] surface water layer (ENVO:00010504); material: water (ENVO:00002006), including particulate matter (ENVO:01000060) such as... | depth 5 m
CCGATGCCGAAACGGTAGATATTATTACCATGGTTTATGGGGGATTAGCCAATAAGAAAATTGTAGCTCAACTACAATCTAAAAATATCAATGCTATTGGCTTAAGTGGTGCGGACGGTAACAGCATACAAGCTCATAAACGTCCTGTAAAACAAATTGACTACGGCTTTGTTGGAGATATAGACGGTGTTAATTCTGAATTATTAAAAAACCTGTTATCTATAAACCTTACTCCTATTTTCTGTGCGCTTTCTCATGACGGTGCCGGACAATTACTAAACACCAATGCCGACACTATTGCCTCTGAAATTGCAATTGGAATGGCTTCTGTTTTTGAGACCACCCTCTATTATTGCTTTGAGAAAAAAGGTGTTTTACTAGATATTACAGATGAAAATAGCGTGGTTAAAAACATTGATACAAGCAAATACAAGGAATTATTGTCTAAAGGTGTTATAGCCGATGGTATGCTACCTAAACTTCATAATTGCTTTCATGCATTAGATAACAATGTTGAAAAAGTTTGCTTAGGTGATGTTAGTATGCTAGATAAAAATACAGAACTGTTCACTACCTTAAAATTATAAGATGAACCAAACAGAACTTACAGAAAGTGCAATAGCATTATTGAAAGAATTGATTTCAATTGAATCTTTTTCCAAAGAGGAAGATAAAACCGCAGATGCTATACAGGCTTGGTTGGGAAAATACAATATCCCAACAGAAAGGGACCTCAACAATATCATCGCCAAGAATAAATATTGGGACGAATCAAAACCCACATTACTTTTAAACTCTCATCACGATACTGTAAAACCAAATACTGCATATACCAAAGACCCATTTCTACCACATATTGAAGATGGTAAATTATTTGGATTAGGAAGTAATGATGCAGGCGGACCATTAGTGTCTCTTTTAGCTACATTCGTAAACTATTATCATGATGAAAATCTTAGCCATAATATTTTAATGGTCGCTTCTGCAGAAGAAGAAAATGCAGGAGAGAATAGTTTACGCGGATTGTTACCGAAATTGCCACATATCGATGTTGCTATTGTTGGCGAACCAACATTGATGCAACTTGCTATTGCAGAAAAAGGACTAGTAGTTTTTGATGCCGTGGTCAAAGGGACTCCCTCACACGCTGCGCATCCTAATGAAGACAATTCCATCTACAACTCTATTAAAGTTTTAGAATGGTTTAAGAATTACACATTCGAAAAATCATCTGAAGCTTTGGGAGATGTAAAAATGACCGTCACCCAAATTAGCGCAGGATCTCAACACAATGTGGTGCCAGCGCAGGTTGATATGGTAGTTGATGTTCGTGTAAATGACGCCTATAGCAACAAAGAAATTGCAGATTTACTGAAGAAGGATGCGCCATGCGAATTAAAGGAGCGATCTTTACGCCTCAATTCGTCGAAAATAGAAAAAGATCATCCGTTAGTAAAATCGGGTATTGCTTTAGGTAGAACAACTTATGGCTCACCTACCCTCTCTGATCAAGCAGCATTAAGTTGCCAGTCATTGAAACTAGGACCTGGAGACAGCACACGCTCTCACTCTGCCAATGAATTTATCTATGTTCATGAAATTGAAGAAGGTATAGATTTGTATATTAAAATATTAAAAGGATTTTTGCACTAAGCTTTCAGCTAGCAATTAATAAATTATAAAGAGCTAACAGTATCTTCAATTTAATGAAATTGATATTTGCTCTTGAACTTGAACTTGACTTATGAAACTCTGGGATAAAGGATTTAGCACCGATAAGAAAATAGACCATTTTACGGTAGGAAATGATAGAGAACTTGATTTGCATTTAGCAAAGTATGATGTAATTGCATCTAAAGCCCACGCTAAAATGCTAGGTGAAATTGGTTTAATAACTCCCAAAGAAACCAAAGAACTTGTAAATGAGCTAAATCATATTGCAGCTAGAATTGAAAAGGGTACATTTTCTATAGAGAAATCTTTTGAGGACATGCATTCAAAAATTGAATACATGCTTACCCTTAGTTTAGGCGATACAGGTAAAAAAATACATACGGCAAGATCTAGAAACGATCAAGTTTTAGTGGCAATGCATCTTTATCTAAAAGATGAACTAGATGAAATAAAATCAATGACCAAATCGCTTTTTAACCTTCTTCTGGTAAAAGCGCAAGAACATAAAGATGTAATGTTGCCGGGTTATACCCACTTACAAATTGCTATGCCATCTTCTTTTGGACTTTGGTTTTCTGCTTATGCAGAAAGTTTAATAGATGATCTTTATTTTATTGAAGCAGCATATAAAGTTGCCGATCAAAACCCTTTAGGAAGTGCTGCAGGTTACGGTAGTTCATTTGCTATTGACCGCAGATTCACTACCAAAGAAATGGGCTTTAGTACCTTAAAATATAACGTAGTTGCCGCTCAAATGAGTAGAGGAAAAGCTGAAAAGGCTACCGCTTTCGGTATTGCCAACATTGCCGCTACCCTATCTAAAATGGCAATGGACATCTGCCTCTACATGAGTCAGAACTTCGATTTTATTTCATTCCCAGATGAATTGACTACAGGTTCTAGCATTATGCCACATAAGAAGAACCCAGATGTATTTGAATTAGTTCGTGGTAAATGTAATAAGCTACAATCTATACCCAATCAATTAACCTTAATCATCAATAACCTTCCGAGTGGTTACCATAGAGATTTGCAATTGGTGAAAGAAATAATTGTTCCGGCTATTCAAGATATGAAAGCTTGTTTAGAGATTTTGACGTTTAGTCTAAAAGAAATTAGAGTGAATAAAAACATTCTAGACGACCCAAAATACGACTACTTATTTAGTGTAGATACCTTAAATGAATTGGTACAAAACGGCATGCCATTTAGAGATGCTTACAAGAAAATGGGGCAAGAAATAAATGATGGTACGTTTACACCTAAAAGAGATATTCATCACACCCATGAAGGTAGTTTAGGTAATTTATGTTTAAAGGAAATTCATGATAAGATGAAAAAGGTTTAACTCACTTTTACATACTTATCTGAATATATTTTGGTAAACTGTGCCCCAAATGTTACTATTAAACTAGAATAGGACACCCATAGCATTACCAAAATTATACTGCCAGCAGCACCATATGTTGAACCTGGCTCTGCTTTACCAAAGTAAAATGCCAGTGCATATTTACCAACTAAAAACAAAAATGCAGTAAGTGCAGCACCAACTTTAACCGCTTTCCACCGCACATGGGTACTTGGCAAGTATTTAAACATTGCACCAAATAATAGGTAGATAAAGGTTAAGGAAATAACAATATCCAACACAAAACCTAGCTCCAACATTCCATCTGGCAAAAGTCTAGATAGTTCAGCAGAAAATGCCGACAAAAATGAGGTTAGCACAAAACTGATCAGAAGCAGAAATCCGAAAATAAGGATAAACCCAAATCCTTTTAAACGCATAAATAGCGTAGATAAAATTTCATTAGTGTACTTTGGTTTCGCTTTCCAAATATCGTTCAATGCGTTTTGTAATTGATAAAAAACACCAGTAGCACCATAAATTAATACTCCTACCCCCAAAATTGTAGCTACTATAGATGTATTCTCACTACCTCTATCCGCAATCATTTCTTGTATAGACTGGGCAGTTTCAGGTCCCATTGCAGACGAAATTTCAGCAAATAATTCTCCACGCACAATTTCCTTTCCCCAAATACCACCAACCAGTTCCAATATTAAAATAAGTAGACCTGGTAAAGATAAAATTGCATAATAAGCTATAACCGCACTTATTTGAAAAGGTTCTTTTTCCATCCAAGAATTATAGGTGTTTACCAATAATTTGGGTAGGTGAGAAATTCCAAACTTAATATGATTTTCTTCCTTATTTTGAGACATTTATAATAGTATTTAAACTAAGTTTAAAAATAAGACAAGTAAAATATTGACTGTAATCCGATAAGATTAAATACTACCTCTTAAAAGGTTTTTCTAATTCTTTAAAGGATTGGTTTTAATGCAGTTCATCAGAAAAACTAGACTTTACATCTTATTAATAGGCGTTCACAACAAAAAATTTTAACATTTCGATTTCATGGGCATATTTGAGGCAAACCCTCGAATAAACCAACCGGCATGCCAATTTTTAAAAAAAGTATTACCCTTTTTCTTTTATTCTTAAGTTTTAATCTTTTTTCTCAATCTTTTACTTCTATTTGGAATACAAATAATACCGAGACAGGCTCTTCTACAGCCAATCAAGTTACCATTCCAACCAACCCTTCATATACAACATATAATTATGATATAGATTGGGGAGATGCTAATACAGATACTGGAGTAACCGGAAATATCACTCATACTTATGCAACTCCCGGTATATACACAATTAGTATTAGCGGTACATTTCCTTCTATTTATTTTAACGATGAAAATGCAAACGACAAACTAAAGATTATAGAAATACTGGCATGGGGAGACATAGAATGGCAAACTATGGAAAATGCTTTTTATGGTTGTGAAAACTTGAATTTTGATTTAATTGACGATCCTAACCTTGCTCAAGTCACCTCTTTGAAACAGATGTTTAGAGGTTGTACTTCGTTTAATGGAATTGTCAATAACTGGGATACCAGTACTATTAATGATATCTCTGGCATATTCTATGAAGCAGAAACATTTAATAGACCCTTAGCAAATTGGAATACCAGGGCAGTAACAGATATGTCTTATACTTTTTACGAAGCCGAACTATTTAATGAGCCATTGGATAGCTGGAATACAGGTGCGGTAACTACAATGTCTAACATGTTTTATCATGCTGAAGATTTTAATCAAAATATAAACAATTGGAACGTTAGCAATGTAACGGACATGTCTAATTTGTTTTTTTATGCCAGAGTATTTAATCAGCCTTTGAACTTATGGGATGTTAGTAATGTAACTACAATGGCAAGCATGTTTTACCTAACATCCTTTAACCAACCAATAAACAATTGGAATATTAGCAATGTAACGGACATTTCTGGAATGTTTCAAAATTGCCCATTCAATCAGCCCTTAAATTTATGGGATGTTAGCAATGTGACCACCTTATCGGCCACGTTTGCCCAAAACAACAATTTTAATCAACCTTTAAATGATTGGGACGTAAGCAATGTAACCGACATGAGCCGAACATTTGGTAGTGCCGGTAGCTTAAAAGATTTTAACCAACCTTTAGATCAGTGGGATGTTAGTAATGTAACTAACATGTCAGGTATGTTTGAAAGCTCTTCTTTTAACCAACCATTAAATGGGTGGGATGTTAGCAACGTAACCAATATGAGCTATATGTTTGCTGGCTGGGCATCTTCCTACATAACTGCTTATAACCAACCTTTAAACCTTTGGGACGTAAGTAGCGTCACGAACATGAGTTATATGTTTCAAGACTCAAGTTTTAACCAAATTATTGAAGGCTGGGATGTTTCCAACGTTACGAACATGAGTACTATGTTTGATAACGCAACGCTATTTAATCAGCCACTTAACAATTGGACGATTACCTCACTTACCAATTTGGATGGTATTTTTACAAATACACCGCTGTTCAACCAACCTCTAGACAATTGGAATACTTCGGCTATAACAAGAATGAGAAATACATTTCTGAATGCTGATGCTTTTGATCAGGACCTATCATCTTGGGACATATCCTCCGTTACATCTATGACATCTATATTATCCAATTCTGGATTATCTGAGAAAAACTATGATGCTACTTTAATCGGTTGGGCTACCCAAACAGTAGAAGATGATGTTGACTTAGGAGCAACAGGCTTAAAATACTGTGATGGTAGACTTGTAAGACAAGAACTTATTGATAACCATAATTGGACTATAACCGGAGACATTGTTAACTGTTCAAATGTGTTCTGCACAACAATTACAAACCCAGCTGAAGGTGATACGAATGTTCCTGCAAATTCTAACATACATTGGGCTGCCGCACCAAATGCGACCGGTTACTATATTGACTTAGAGGTTGAAAGAGGCGGAGTCCGTAGCTTTGTAAATATCAGTGGAAGCCCTGCAAATAATTATGATGTTGGTAACGTACAAATTTTAACTTTTACCAACGAATTTACTCCAGGCGATACTATTTTCATTACCGTAACACCTTATAATGGTGAAGGTCCGGCAGTTGGCTGTGAAGAATTTAGCTTTACCGTAGTACCCTCATGGGTCAACAGTCCAGCTGCCTATAAATTTACGGTTGACACTAGGTTCGGATCTACTTACGGTACTGACCAATTTGATTTTAGAATTCAAAGAAACTCCAGCTACAGCTATAATTATTCCGTTGATTGGGGAGATAGCGAATACAATAATAATGTTACAAGTGATCTTAGGCACTTATACAATACACCTGGCATTTATACGATAGCTATTATTGGCGATTTTCCCGCTCCTTATCATTACTACGGAGATGCCGATGAAGTCATATCTATTGACCAGTGGGGTACACATGAGTATCAATCCATGCAAAGAGCTTGCTTTGGATGTGAAAACATGGAGTATAATGCTACAGATATTCCTGACCTTACTCTTGTAACCGATATGTCTGAAATGTTTGAAAATGCCCATTTATTTAATGGCAATTTAAATAGTTGGGATGTTAGTAATGTAACGAACATGGATTCTACCTTTAAAGGAACCCATATATTTAACGAACCTTTAAACACTTGGGATGTAAGCAATGTTACTGACATGACCAGTATGTTCTATAGCGCTAGAGAATTTGATCATCCCCTAAATTCATGGAATACGGGTAATGTCACCAATATGGGTTCTATGTTCTATGATGCAGAAGTATTTAATCAGCCATTAGATTGGGATGTGTCTAAAGTTACCTCTATGTATAGCATGTTTGGTTATACGGAGCTATTTAACCAAAACATAAATGATTGGGATACCTCTTCAGTTACCAATATGAGCTCTATGTTCAGAAGCGCTGAAGCATTTGATCAACCTCTAAATGATTGGAACGTATCATCGGTTACTACCATGAATTATATGTTTAGTTTCGCCGAAGTTTTTGATCAACCTCTAGACAATTGGAATGTAAACTCGGTTACCAATATGGGGTCTATGTTCTACAATGCTCAAAATTTCAACCAAGACATAGACAGTTGGTCCGTAACGAATGTAACAGACATGTCTTCCATGTTTAATTCAGCTCTAAGCTTTAACCAGCCATTAAATAGTTGGGACGTAAACTCTGTAGTGAACATGTCTGAAATGTTTAATGGCGCAGAAATTTTTGATCAACCTCTAATAGATTGGGATGTAAGTGCCGTGGCCAACATGTCATCTATGTTTAAAAACGCTTTACTGTTTGATCAACCGCTAAGTAATTGGAACGTATCATCGGTTACGCTAATGCCGTCTATGTTCGAAAGCGCTGAAGCTTTTAACCGACCATTAAACAATTGGAATACTGCTGTGGTAACCAACTTTGCAGCGATGTTTAAAAACGCATCAGTTTTTAATGAACCACTTACAAATTGGAATACTGGAGAAGCATTGACTATGCAAGAAATGTTTAGCGGTGCAACGCTATTTAATCAAAACATTGATGCTTGGAACGTCTCATTTGTAACCACAATGGAAGCTATGTTTAACGAAGCTACCAGTTACAACCAAAGCATGAATTCTTGGAACGTAGCCTCTGTAACTACCATGGAAGACATGTTTAAAGGCGCCATTGCATTTAATGAAATTATTGGGAATTGGAATGTAAGAGGTGTCACCACCATGGAAGAAATGTTCAGCGATGCAACTGCTTTCAACCAAAATATAAACAATTGGCGTATATCTGGGGTAAGCAACATGGATTATATGTTCAACAACGCATTGGCTTACAACCAACCTATGGATTTATGGAATCCGGGAAATGTTAGCATGCGATCAACTTTTTACAATGCCTCTTCACTAGACCAAAGCTTGGCAGAATGGGATGTTAGCGGAGTAACTAACATGAGCGATATGTTAGACAACACTGCTTTGGTAAGAGAAAATTATGACAATACGTTAATTGCTTGGTCCGAACAGAATTTAACATCAGGTATTACCCTTGGTGCACAAGGTCTGCCCTATTGCGATGCGCAAGAAGAGCGACAATCTATGATAGATTATTTTGGCTGGACATTTAGCCTAGACGTTCGAGATTGTCCAATTCCTGAATGTACACAATTAGCTTCACCATTAAATGGAGCAACAGATGTACCTATTAACACTAACCTTACTTGGGATGCCGCGCAATTTGCACAGGGTTATTATTTAACTGTAGGAACAACAGCTGGCGGAAACGATGTTGTAAATAATGAAACTATAATCAACGAGACTTCATACGAATTTTCTTCAGATTTTGATACTGGCGATACAGTTTATGTAACCATTGTACCTTTTAACGATGAAGGTAATCCTGGTGTTTGTAATGAAGAGAGTTTCACCTTATCAAACACACTACCTACCATACCAGAGTGCACCTCTTTAATAACACCTGCCAATAATGATAGTGATGTGTTAGTAACTACAGATTTAACTTGGAATGCTATATCTAATGCTGACGGTTATAGATTAACGATAGGGACATCTGCAGGAGCCAATGATATTCTAGATAATTTTGATGTAGAGAATGTTACTACACATGATCTAGTAACAGACCTACCTGAAGATAGAGATATTTTCATCACTATTATTCCGTATAATGAACAAGGACTTGCTGACAGTTGTACCGAAGAATCCTTTCATACAGAAACAATACCTGTACCACCTACATGTACCAATCTAATTAGTCCTGCACACCAAGAAACAGATGTAGCTATTGATACAAATTTAAGTTGGACAGCAGTTCCTGAAGCTACTGGATATTTAGTAATCGTTGGAACTACGGAAGGTGGAAATGAAATTGTAAACAATGTAGATGTAAATAATGCTACAACTTATGATATACCAGATGATCTTTTAGAGAGCAGAACTTACTATGTTACCATAATACCTTACAATGATGTTGATGATGCATCAGGGTGTATAGAAGAAAGCTTTACAACTGGCGATTCTACCAGTCCGCCATCTTGTCCAATTCTAAGCACACCTACCAATGGCGCTACTCAAGTTCCTTTAAATACCAACCTAAACTGGAATGGCTCAGGATCTGCAGAAGGATACCGTCTTAATGTAGGTACATCTTCTGGAGGAACAGACATTTATACCGGAGACCTTGGTGATGTAACTTTTTACAATTTTGCTAGTGATTTACCTGAAAACGAAACCATATACGTTTCTATCATTGCCTATAACATCAACGGAGATTCGGATTCTTGTGCCGAATTTACTTTTGAAACCGCAGGTCCGCCAGCATGTACTTCTTTGATCAGTCCATTAAACAATGACACTGATGTCGCCATAGATACTTCTATTGAATGGAACGCTGTTGCCGATGCCGATGGTTACAAAGTAACTGTTATAGGTAGCAATAGCACTACAAACAATATGACCGATTTTGATGTAACCACGGGTACTACTTTTGATTTTGCAAATGAATTTACACAAGGTGAAACGATAACAGTAACCATAACACCATATAATGTAAATGGTGATGCCAACGGGTGTACTTCAGAAAGTTTTACCATTGTACCACCACCAGTGCCTGCTTGTACATCATTAATTTCTCCATTAAACAATACACCTGATGCAGATATCGATACTGACATTAGTTGGAATGCAGTCTTAGGAGCAGATAGCTATAGAATAACAGTAGTTGCAAGTGAAAGCACGATAAATAATTTAAACGAAGTAGAGACTCTAGACACCTCTTATGATTTCACTAACGATTTTATACAAGGAGAAACAGTCACTGTCACTATTAAACCTTTTAATGGGTCTGGTGAAGCTATAGGATGTACCGCTGAAACTTTTACTATAAAACCAGTACCTAATTGCACATACTTAACAATACCTGCCAATGGTGATATCGCCGTTGATGCCAGTACGTCAATTTCATGGAATTCCGTAACAGATGCCATAGGGTATTTTGTGACCATTTCTGGTAGCATAAGTACTGATAATAACGAAACCAACCGTAAAACCACAGTAACAACTTTAGACTTTGATACAGATTTTACACAAGGTGAAACTGTTTCTGTTACCATAATACCGTATAACGAATCCGGTAATGCTATTGGTTGTATTATAGAAAATTTTACGATTGAAGCCGTCCCGAACTGTACTAGCTTAGTTTCTCCCTCAAATGAAGCTACGGACATACCCTTAAACACAAGATTGGAGTGGTTAGAAATAACTGAAGCTCATGGATATAAACTCTCAGTTACAGGTAGTGTAAGCACTGTAAACAATGTCACGGAATTAGATATTACATCAGGTACCACTTATAACTTTTCAAACGATTTTGAACAAGGTGAAACAGTATCGGTAACTATTTTACCATATAATAATGCAGGGGATGCCATAGGATGCTCTACTGAAAGTTTTACAATTAAATCTATTCCAAATTGTACAACTTTATTAACACCATCCAATGGTGAAGTTTTACCAGAAGTAAATGAAATAACATGGAATGCCATTGCCGACGCAGATGGTTATAAAATAACAGTTAGTGCAAGCAATAATAGTGCAAATAATGTAACTGACTTGGAAGTTCTTGACACGACTTATATTTTCCCTAACGAGTTTAATGAAGGAGAAATGGTAACCGTTACTATAGTACCATTTAACGAGATAGGCGATGCGGCCGGTTGTTCTTCCGAGAGTTTTACAATTAGACCTTTACCATCTTGTACAAATCTAGTTTCTGCTTTACAAAACGGTGTAGATATATCTGTTGCAACTGATATTGAATGGAACAGTGCAGTTGATGCAGATGGGTATAGAATTTCTATAGGTACAACTAATGGTGGTAATGAGATTGTAAACGATGAAGATGTTGCTTCTTTAACTACCTATATACATAGTGAAGACTTACCTTCTGAAACTCTTATTTATGTAAGTATCATTCCATATAATACCTCTGGCGATGCAATAGGATGTAGTTCTGAAAGTTTCACTACAGAAATTATTGCTCCAGATTGTGTCTCATTAATCAGCCCCGCAAATGGGGAAGTTAACGTACCGTTAGAAAGTATTATTTCTTGGGAAGAAGTTGAAAAAACCAATGGCTACCGTATTTCATTAGGTACTTCTATGAATACAAACGATATTCTCGATAATCTTGACATGGGCGCTGCCACCGAGTATATCCATAATGAAGAATTCCCTTTTGACACCGAAATATTTGTAACCATTACTTCGTATAATGATGCAGGTGATGCCATTGCGTGCGAACAACAATCCTTTACTACATTAATTCCTGAAGATGAAACCAAGTACGGATTCTCGCCAGATGGTGATGGTATAAATGAATATTGGCATATTGAGAATATTGATTACTACCCAGAAAACGTTGTCAGCATTTATAACCGATGGGGAGAAATCGTATTTCAAATTGAAAATTATGACAATGCATCAAAGGCATTCTCTGGTACAGCAAATATGCGAACCAAATTAGGTGCAGATCAATTACCTACGGGTACTTACTTCTTCAATATTCAAATAGAAGGTGAAACCATATTAAGAAAAACACAAGGTTACCTTGTTTTAAAGCGATAAAATAGCATGCAGAATATATTTAAAAACATCGCTTTAGCAGCACTAATTTTAGTGGCATTAGCAAACAATGCAATAGCACAGCAAACTCCAACATTTTCAGAGTATAATTACAATCCGTACTTAGTGAATTCTGCATTTGCAGGTCTTGCTCCTAGTGCAGAGATAGGTATAAGTAACACAGGTACTTTTAATCAATTTGAAGGTAGTCCAAAAAGTTTCGCCCTAAGTTTCCATACTCCATTAAACCGAGGTAAAGTTGGCTTAGGAGCAGGATTAATACGTGATGAAGTTGGTGTAACCACCTCAACAAGTGCTTTTACTACATATTCTTATAAAATCTTTTTCGACACTAAAAAGAACAGACCTTATTGGCAGATATACACGCCAAATTCTTTATCATTTTCTATTTCTCCCGGTGTACAACAATACCAAGAAAATTTATTAGAATTGGGTATTATGGACGACCCCAATTTTGCGATGAATATTAATGCTACAATCCCCACAATCGGACTAGGGTTTCTTTTAAATCTTGCCGATGTCTATGTAGGCGTTTCTACACCAAATGTTATTGGCGATATGCTAGTTTCTGATGATAATATTGAAATCAACGTGCCTTATTACGGCTACCTTGGCTATCGTTTCTTCTCTAATAAATTTGAAGAATTAATGATTAAACCAAACCTGTTGCTTAAATATGAAAACGGCGCTCCTTTTCAGGTCGATTTGAATATTGCTGTTAGCTTTAGAAATCGATTTGAACTTGGTACGGGCTACAGAACCAATTCGTCTATAAACCTATTAGCCGGTGTATATCTATTCAAGAATATTAGAGCAATTTACAGTTATAATGTAGCCACTAACGATTCTCCACTAGGTAACACACATGGCATCATTGCCACGTACCGCTTTGGCGAAGGCTTTAGTAAAGACTAATTACTTTTCAATAAATTATGAATGAATTCTAATTTATTCTTTACTGAATCAGATATAATAAAGGGATAAAGATCATCTTCACCCATTGACCTGTTCATACTATTCAATGCAAATAATAATGGAATACCGGTGTCCATTACCTTCTCAAAGCTAGTTTCTCTATACGGATCGAAACTGGCGTTTATTTTTAGATTTTTCTTAGCCGTTATCTTCGGATTAGTTTTGAGTCCGAAATTATATGCAGTCTCTAAAACATCTGTCAAATGCAAGTAGTGAGACCAGGTTTCCGCCCAATCTTCCCAAGGGTGAGAAGACGCATATTTGCTTATAAACCTTTGCTGCCAATTCGCTTGTGGACCGTTGTTGTAATAATTGTTCAAGGCATCACCATACGATATAGATTCATTACCGAATATATTTCTAAATTCTGCTAAAGTATCTGGTTTATCACGAACAAGTCTTTCCCAAAAATAATGACCTATTTCATGCCTAAAATGACCAAGAAGTGTTCTATACCGCTCAGACATTTGTTTTTTAATCTGCTCACGAACAACCGGATCCGCCTCTGATATCAACAAGGTTATTACACCATTGGCATGACCTGTCTTTATGTCCTTAGACGCTTCTGGTAAATCTTCTTTCGCCAAGAAATCAAAACAAAAGCCTTTTATCTCATCTGTTGTTTTACTGACCACAGGTAATTTAAAACGTAATAATTGATAGACTAATCTGTGTTTAGCAATTTCAATATGCTTCCACTTAATTAAATTATCATCTTCTAAAATATGGGGAATTGTTCTATTTAAGGAACATGCCAGACAGTATTCATTACCCCTAGAAACATCTACTAGCCAATTACAGACATTATGATTGTAATTTTTACAGTACCTATAGGTCTTGTCCTCCAACTCTGGAACATTCCATTGAGATGCCTTCGAATCTAAGGAAACTGTCTTATTATAATACGAAGAATATCCTAAAAGATAACCACAGTTTACACATGTGTTATTTTCAAAAACAACCGTATTCTTACAATTTGTACACTGAAATAATTTCATATATCCTGAAGTCTTATAACCAGACGAGAACCAGGTGTTATTTAATCATCTTAAGGTTTATAACCTCTTGATCCGTTAAATACCTCCAGTGTCCTCTTGGTAAGTCTTTTTTAGTAAGACCACCATAAACAACCCTGTCAAGCTTTTGAACCTTATACCCTAAGGTTTCGAACAAACGCTCAACAATTTTATTTCTAGAACTAAATATTTCTATTCCTACTTCTCGTTTAGGAGCATCGGCAATAAAACTAACATCTTGCACTCTCACTACTTTTTCGTCAACTATGACTCCTTCTTGAATTTTCTTTAGATCGGCGCTTCTTAATTCTTGCTCCAATACTAAATGATAAATTTTACGCATACCATTTATAGGGCTCTTAAGCACCTTCGTCATGTTACCGTCATTGGTAAATAAAAGTAACCCAGTATGTTCTTTCTCCAATTTATCTATTGGTAGCAATTTTGATTTGGACGCACTAGATATCAATCCAGATACATGTCTTTTTCCTTTTTCGTCACGTATAGTTGTAACAAAATCTTTTGGCTTATTAAGCAACACGTATTCTTTCTTAACAGGATTTAATAATTGACCGTCGAATTTTACTTCATCGCTCAACTTCACCTTATACCCCATTTCTGTGATAGGCTTCCCATTAACAGTTACATTACCTGCAGAAATATAAATATCCGCATCTCTTCTAGAGCAGACCCCAGAATTTGCTACATATTTATTAAGTCTAATAGAATTTGGATCCATTGGCTTACTCGGCGTCACATTTTTCTTAATGGGCGCATTACCTCGAGCATAGCTCTTCTTTTTGAAATTACCTCCTTGTCTGCCTGAAGCATTCTTTCCCCTATTAGAATCATCCCTACTCATAACTGTACTAATTTTGTACAAAGGTAGGAAATTGCATTGCCGTTCAAATAGTTATATGTAACATATTACGAACAACTATAGTATTCTGTTTAAAACAAGGTCTACATCTATTAAAAGAATGCTAAAGACACCCATTACAATAATAAGTTTAAGAATATTATGTAGCCATACATAGTCTTTTCGTGCTTGGGCTTTAAAAAGCAGAAATATAAACAATACCATTAGTATCACACAAAGCACAAAATAAAAGTTCATATATCCCACATCAAACTTAAATATTAGAAGTAAAGCTGGTACAAGGGTCAATAATATTAAAAAAGTTATTAGCAATTTAGATGTTCGCGCTCCGTATATAATGGGAATAGTTTTATAATTCTGAGCTAGATCTCCAGAAATGTTCTCCAAATCTTTTATCATCTCTCGTGCAAGAATCAATAAAAAGAGAAATACAGCATGTACAAATATGACTGGTTGCAAATTCTTATAATACACAAAGATTACAAAGAAAGGGGTAATTGCTAGGGTAGCTGAAATGAAATTACCTAGAAAAGGTATTTTTTTCAACTTATGAGAATAAATCCAAATGCCAAAAATATAAGATGAGAAAAAGAAAACAGCTCTAAAAGAAACATAACTAGCCGCTATGACTGCCATGAAATTTAATACAAAATATGTTGTTAGCTTAAATCGTTGACTCACCAAACGATCCAACATACTTTTACGAGGTTTGTTGATTAGGTCTTTTTCGGCGTCGTAAAAATTATTTATAATATACCCGCCCGCAATTACCATGGCTGATGCCAAGACAATTACAAAAAGGTTAATATCAAAAACCACTTTACGTACTGGCAATTCTGGCGCCAAAATATAAATAGACGCCAAATATTGAGCTAAAGCTATAACAAGTATGTTATACCCTCTAACTACTGAAAACAGACTCAGTACTTTTAAAAGTAAGAGCTTATTTTTTCTATTAAGCATTTTGGAAATTACCTAAAAATTATAAACTACTTCCAGTTTATAATCTTTTAACGCAGTTTTAGCTTTTTCTAAATCTTCTGTAAAACCTAGAATATAACCACCACCACCTGAGCCGCAAAGTTTTAAATAGTAATCATTAGTATCTATACCATTTTTCCATAAGTCATGAAACTTTGCTGGTATCATAGGTTTGAAATTATCAAAAACAACATGTGACAATTGTTTTAGATTACCGAACAGTGATTGAATATTGCCGTTTACAAAATCTTCTACACAAGCATCTGTGTGCTTTATAAACTGATTCTTTAGCATTTTTCTAAATCCATCATTTTTCATTTGTTCCATGAAAATCTGAACCATTGGGGCTGTTTCACCAATAATACCACTATCTAATAAAAATACCGCTCCTTTACCTTCTGCATTCTGAGATGGTATGCTGGTAGACTCAATATTATCTTTAGAATTAATTAAAATAGGAAGACTTAAATAACTGTTTAATGGATCAAGACCAGAAGATTTACCATGAAAGAACGACTCCATTTTACCGAATATCGTTTTAAGCTTTAATAATTTTTCTCTAGTTAAATTCTCTAAAACCGTTATTTTATCTTGAGCGTATTTATCATAAATAGCTGCTACAAGAGCACCACTACTACCTACGCCATAGCCCTGTGGTATAGAACTATCAAAATACATACCTTCAACAACATCTCTATTTAAAAGATCTAAATCAAAAGAAACCAAACTAGGCTCTTCAATTGTAAGATTTTTTAAATATTGAGCAAATGCTTCTAAGCTTTTATTAGATTTTGTTGCCTCTTTAGAAACACTAGCATCAGATTTCAAAGCTCCTTTATAGAAATTATAAGGTATTGATAATCCTTTGGAATCTTTAATGATACCATACTCCCCGAAGAGAAGAATTTTTGAATAAAAAAGAGGTCCTTTCATTTTTAAAAACTAAACAGATATTGAAACTTAAGTATAAATATAATCAAAGATTCATATAAAGTTGAACGTTTTACCTTAAATGGTTAAACAAAATAGACGAATCATTTATCTACCAACGTTTTTTACCAAATAATAGTACTATAAACACCTACAACTTCTTAGCACCCAGACCAATTCGATCACAAATATACTGTCCATTTTGGCAAAAAGGAACTAACTTCTCTTTAATAAACGGAAAAACGACATTTTTTTCATTTTCCGGATAAAGCACGTGCACATTGGCACCCGCATCTAAAGTAAAACAAACATGAGTATTAGATTCCTCTCTGAACTTCCAAATTTCATTAATAATGGAGAGTGTATTTGGCTTCATTAATATAAAATAAGGATTACTAGTCATCATCATTGCATGTAATGTTAGCGCCTCACTTTCAACTATACTTATAAAATCAATTAAATTACCATCTGCCAAAACCTTACCAAGCTTTTCTAAATTTGTATGTGCCTGGTCAAACCTTTGGGTCGCAAATGGGTGTCCATGCATGAGTTTATGACCCACCGTACTACTCACTTGCTTCTCTCCTTTATCAACCAATAAAATGGTATCATGAAAATTATTGAATATTTCATGTACCTCATAAGGATATTTTATTCCATATAGGTTTGAGCTCCCCTTAATTGAAGATGTTTCACCCCATTGCACCAACGGACCTTCAATGCTACGGCAAGCACTACCCGAACCTAAACGAGATAAAAATGATACTTTTCTATTAAAATCATCAGTAGTAATATTAGGTAAGAACGTTTTTTCCATCTCCATAAAGCACAATGCCAAAGCAGACATACCGCTTGCAGATGATGCTATGCCACTACTATGTGGAAAAGAATTATATGTATTTATTATAAAATGATAGTCTTTCAAAAATGGCAAATACGCCACTATTCTTTTTAAGAATGTATTTATTTTTGGTTTAAATTCTTCTTTTGCCTCTCCTTCAAACAATAGGTCGAACGAAAATTCATCACTATGCTGTGCCTTCTTTTTATAATGTACACAAGTTTTTGTTACACATGCAGCCAACGTAAAACTAATAGATGGATTTGCAGGAATTTGATTTTCTCTTTTTCCCCAATACTTTACTAAAGCAATATTACTAGGAGAAGAATAGGTTATAGAACCTTCTTCTTTCAATGTGGTATATGGAGCTGGAATAAAATCTTTTTCTGACATTGAATATTCAATTTGTGCAAATATAGTTTTTAGGGCTATCAATTGAAATAAATCCTTATTTTAGAGGTAAACACCGACCTATTGAAAAGAAAGCTTACTTACGTTTTTATTGGTATTTTATTATGTACCACCATTGGATTTCTCAGCAGCGTTGTTACGCAAAGCTCTGTAAACGATTGGTATATGACATTGAACAAGCCAAGCTTTAGTCCCCCAAATTGGATTTTTGCTCCTGTTTGGAGTGTATTATATATTATGATGGGAATTTCTGCAGGTTGGGTTTGGGCGAAAGGCTTTCATCATAAGTATGTAAAAACCGGACTCTATCATTTTGGTTTTCAACTTCTTTTAAATGGTTTATGGAGTATTGTTTTCTTTGGACTAAAGCAGCCCCTTTTAGCGCTTCTGATAATAATTACATTATTAATTATTCTTGGGTTAACCATTAAATGGTTTAACGTTGTCAGTAAATTAGCCGCCGTTCTATTGGTCCCTTATTTTCTATGGCTATGTTTTGCTACAGCTTTGAACTATAAAATTTGGGAATTAAATTAACTCAGTTCTATTAATTTGGTCAAGGTTCTATAATTTCTGGTAGTTGCTAAAACCTTCAACTTTCGCTCAATTAGATTGTTATTTAATTTTGCTTTTCCGTAGCCAGCTTTACACTTGAGATAAATACAAGTATCAGCTATTACAAATTCTTCATTATTAAAAGATTCGGATTCAAAACTATTTAATTCATCTTTATTTGGTTTATTCTTGAGCAGAACAAAATAGATTTGCTTTCTTAAGATTTCGTCATCTGTAATGAACGGATTATGGTTTAGTATTCCTTGTAAAACAGAAACGGTTTTTACTATTACCGGTACATTAAACCCAAACTCGTTTAAAATAGTTTTTGAAAGTAATTCTTCTAATTCTACCGTATTATCTAAAGTACTATTAAAGACAATATTTCCACTTTGAATGTATGTTTTAACTTGTTGAAGTTTTAAGTCCTCACATAACTTTTTAAGTTGGGTCATTACAATCTTATGCTTACCACTAACATTTATTCCTCTTAAAAATGCTACATAAGTTGTCATATCAATCAAAATTATTATTCAAATCTTCTACCACTCCCTTAGCGGCAATATACCCCCCTGTCCAAGCATTTTGAAAATTGAACCCACCTGTTATCGCATCAACATTTATAATTTCGCCTGCAAAATATAGGCTAGGTAAAATTTTACTTTCATAGGTTTTAAAATTGACCTCCTTTAAATCTACACCTCCGGCAGTTACAAATTCTTCTTTAAATGTACTCTTTCCATTTACTTGAAAAATACTGGCAGTTAACTGCTCGGCTAGTGTTTGCAATTGTTGTTTGCTAACTTCTGGCCACGTAGTTGTATCTTCTATACCAGATGCTTTTATCAAGTTAACCCATAACCGTTTTGGTATATCTAGCACTTTAGATCTTAAGATGGTCTTCTTTTCTACCTGCTTAACTTCTAAAAGCAACTCCAACAATCCGTCTTTATGATATTCTGGCACCCAGTTCACTTGAATTTTAAATTGATAATTATATGCCTCTAAAACTCTGGCACCCCATGCGGAAAGCTTTAAAATAGCCGGACCACTCATACCCCAATGGGTAATCAACAATGGACCTTCTGAGGATAAAGTAGAAATATCTGATTTGTGTAGTTTTACTTTTTTACCAAAGTTCTTTTTAGGAACAACATGTACTTCTGCCTGTGTAGCTACGCCAGGAATAGTCGATATGCGCTCATCTTTAATATTAAAAGTAAATAATGATGGTACTGGCGAAACAATACTATGCCCTAGAGCTTCAATATAGCCCCACATTTTAGGATTGCTTCCTGTTGCCAGAATTAGCTTTTTAGAGGTCAAAGAACTATCACCAACGGCAACCTTCCATTTCTTTTTTCCTGCCTCTTCAATTTGTTCAATACCGGTAACGGAGCAATGTGTTTTTACTTGAATACCTAATCTATCTGCTTCTGAAACAAAGCAATCGATTATGGTCTGTGAAGAATTACTTACAGGAAACATTCTACCATCGTCTTCAATTTTTAAAGCGACACCACGTTCCTCAAAAAAACCAACGGTATCTCCACTGGCATAAGTATGAAATGGACCTAAAAGCTCCTTTTCTCCTCTTGGATAATTTTTACTTAAATCAGCCGGGTTAAATTCTGCATGGGTAACATTACAACGCCCGCCACCAGAGACTTTTACTTTGGTAAGAACCTCTTTACCTCGCTCCAAAATTGCAATCTTGGTATTAGGTCTATTCTCCGCAACATGTATTGCCGCATAAAAACCTGCCGCACCACCTCCAATTATTAGAACGTCGTACATTATTTTACACGTTCAGGGAAATTTGTAATAATACCGTCTACTCCTATATGTTTCATGGCATCAATATCTGATGGCTCATTTACCGTCCAAGTATATATTTTAAAACCGGCATCACGAATTTCATTTGCCTTCTCTAAGTCTAAATTTTTAAAATAGGGATTTATCGCAACAGCATTTAATTCTTTGGCAACTGCAATTGCATCAACAGGATTTTCTTCGGTCAATACTGCTATAGCTACCTTAGGATTACGTTTACGCATTTCCTTTAGCTCATCCCAATTAAAACTTGAGATTATGAAATTGTCTGGAGACCAATTCTTTTTCTCTATATAATAATTCATTATAAAATTAACCTTGTCCGCAGTACCAGCACCTTTCAACTCAATGTTCAATGCAACTTTATTATTAATAAGCTTTAGTACATCTTGCAGCATTGGTATTTTATGACCGCCTTCAACAATTACCTTGTTCAAGTCAGTAATATAATAATCTTCAATATTGCCAGGAGCGTTTGTTAACCGTTCTAAAGTATCATCATGAAAAACTACAATCTCTCCACTTTTTATCTTGAAAACATCAATTTCTATCATATCAACACCCAAATCCATTGCTTTTTGAATAGATGGTAGGGTATTTTCAGTTTCGTGCCCCATGGCTCCTCTATGACCAATAACTAAAGGTTCTTTCATATTACAGGATGCTAATGTGATACATATTAAGACTAGAACTATTCTTTTGAGCATGTTTTAAAATTTTAATTCAAAAATAAAAGATTCTAAAGGATTTAGACTGATTGCAACATGACCTTCACCATTTTCTATTCGCAATGAATTAGAATGACCATAAAGTGCATCTTGTAAAGCATAGGTACCTTCCTTTAATTTCCAGTTCTTCATTAAATCTACAGGTAATTTTAAATCGAACGAAAAATGGTCGTTAGCATCAAAATTGGAAACAATAATTAGTTTTTGATTATCTGACCAACGAACATAAGATAATACCCTATGATTGTAATTTTCTGTAATTTCTTTATTGTAAAAATGAATTTCCCGATAAGCTCCCATTAAAGCTTCACTACTAATAGTGAAATTTAATAATCGCTTGTAAAAATCTCTAAGTTCAGTTTCTTGGGGTGTTGATTGTCCCCCATCGTATTTCTTATTATTAACCCATCTTTGGTGATGGGGAACACCTATATAATCGAAAATAGACGTTCTTGACGGACTCCCAAAACCAGCATTTTCTGCAGCTGGCTCGCCTACCTCTTGACCAAAATAAATCATGGTCGGCGAAGTACTTATTGTTGCCGAAACCACCATTGCCGGTCTACCAATTTCTGCATTACCAACAAATTCTGGACTTGCAATACGTTGCTCATCATGATTTTCTAAAAAATGGAGCATATGATGTTCTATATCTTGTAAACCATTTTGTACCACCGGTAAATGATCAGACCAACCGTAGCCTTTCATTATATGCTTTAACCCGTCATAAAAATCGACCTTATCATATAGGTAATCCATTTTTCCCTTATGAATATAAGTTCTATACAAGTCCGGATTATATACTTCTGCCATAATAAAGGCATCAGGGTTTTTCATTTTTATAGAAGAATTCATAAAGCTCCAAAATTCTACAGGAACCATTTCTGCCATGTCATATCTAAAACCATCTACACCCATTTCTAACCAATACAGCGCTACATCTCTAAACTTTCGCCAAGAGCTAGGAACCACTCTTTTCTTCCAGTAATTAAAATGTTCCATATAATCTTTCTCCCCAAAATCATTAGGTAGCATATCAAAATCTAATCCGCCATCTGGTCTTACACCATAATTTATACGAACGGTCTCATACCAATCGTTCATATCTGGTTGCGGACTTCTAGACCCATTGCCTGTCCATTTAGCCGGAATCTCAACTAGTTTTGTATTTGCAAATTCTGGAATATCCCCACCTAACGGTCTATACCCATCTCGCCACACTGGGTGCTGAAATTCGGTATTTGGGATGTAATAAAAATTATTATCCTTTTGATATTCTACCGATGTATCATCTCCAAATCCAAAATCGGAAACACCCTTTGGATTGGTCTTGCCTTCATATTTTCTTGCAACATGATTAGGCACAATATCAATGATAACTTTTAGACCTGTCTTATGCGTACGATTTATTAAAGATTTGAACTCAGTTAATCTTTTAGATGGGTCTTTCGCCAAATCTGGGTTAACATTGTAATAATCTTTAACCGCATAGGGCGAACCTGCCCTACCTTTAACTACCGTAGGGTCATCATTTGATATACCATATTCCGTATAATCATTAATGACCGCATGGTGCGGTATACCTGTATACCAAATATGGGTAATGCCTAAGTCTTTAATTTCTGAAAGCGCCTTCTTGGAGAAATCGGCAAACTTACCTACTCCGTTCTCTTCAATAGTGCCCCAAGGTTTGTTGTTGGTATTCGTATTTCCAAAAAGTCTAGTAAATACATGATAAATAACAATTTTACTATTCATGGGGCATTTTCAATTTTTATGATTTAAAACACTGTACAAATTATACCGTAATCAACTCATCTGGATACAATGATACTTTCTTACCATTTACCCGAATAGATACTTCCTCTGTACCCGTTAGCTGAAAAGTTGTATTCTCTGCAGTCACTTTTACTTTAATAATTCTATTTCTAAAATTGACTTTAAAGGAATATGTCTTCCATTGATTTGGAATTTGAGGTTTAAAGGATAGTTTATCATTTACAATACGCATACCTCCAAATCCTTCAACAATACTCATCCAAGTACCTGCCATAGAAGTAATGTGCAAGCCTTCTTCTACTTCTTTATTGTAGTCATCCAAATCTAATCTAGACGTTCTTAGATAGAAATTATACGCCTGCTCCATTCTACCTAATTTAGCAGCTTGTATACTATGCACACATGGTGATAGCGAAGATTCATGAACTGTAAATGGTTCATAAAAATCAAAATGTCTTTCAAGATCTTCAGTTGAAAAATCTTCTTCGAAAAAGTAAAATCCTTGTAAAACATCTGCCTGCTTAATGTACGGGGACCTTAAAATTCTATCCCAACTCCATTTTTGATTTATAGGTCTATCTGATTTTGGCAATTCACTAACCTTTACCAAATCTTTATCTAAAAAACCATCTTGTTGTAAAAACACGCCATATTCTTTCGAATATGGGAAGTACATTTTACTAGCTACTTTTTTCCATTTACCACACTCTCTATCGGTAAGTTTTGTTTTACCAACAATTCTATGATAATCATCTGGGTAGCCATTTTTAACCTTTTCTAATTGTGTAAGCGTATAATTTATACACCATTTTGCCAAGTAATTTGTATACCAGTTATTATTGACATTGTTTTCATATTCATTTGGTCCAGTAACCCCAAGCATCACGTATTTATTCTTAACCTTTGATAAGTTTACACGCTGATACCAAAATCTAGAAATACCAATTAAAACTTCTAATCCCATTTCTGGTATATAGCTATAATCACCGGTATATCTAAAATAGTTATGGATAGCAAAAGCTATAGCCCCGTTTCTATGAATTTCTTCAAAAGTAATTTCCCATTCATTATGGCATTCTTCACCATTCATTGTTACCATTGGGTACAATGCAGCACCATTAGAAAAGCCTAATTTTTTAGCATTCTCAATTGCTTTCTCTAAATGGTTATAACGATACTTCAATAATTTTCTAGCAACCTTATCATCTTTTGTTGCCATATAAAAAGGAATACAATAAGCTTCAGTATCCCAATACGTACTACCTCCATACTTCTCACCTGTAAATCCTTTTGGACCAATATTCAGTCTAGAATCCGTTCCTAGGTAAGTCTGATTTAATTGAAATATATTAAAACGTATACCCTGCTGTGCTTTAATATCACCCTTAATAACAATATCGCTCATTTCCCAAATAGCCGCCCAAGCAGCTATTTGCTTTTTCAACAAACCTTTAAAACCTAATTCACTTACTTCACTCAAGCTATTTTTGGCAACTTTTACCAAGTCATCTTTAGGATGATTTCTTGCAACCGTATACCCGCCATACTTTGTTAAAGTAATTGATTCGTTGGCTTTTACATTTTGCTCAAACTTAAGGGAAACAAAATTATCTGTCTTTTCAGCGGGAACACTTGAAACATCTTTATCGCCATATGAAACTGAGGCCTGCATGAAAGTACAGGTCTTAAATTCTGTTTTCATGGTATGTGCTTCAATAAAAGCACGATTATTCTCTGAGCTTACATTTGTTGTATTCCAAAATTTATCATCCCAGTTACTATCCTCATTCGTAATTCCACTATCTAAATACGGCTCAAAAACTATTGTAGCATCTGTCTTTAAAACTTTAATAGTATATGATATTGCACCAACTTCGTCTACATCTAAGCTTAAAAAACGTTTAACCACTACATCAATTTCAATGTTATTAGAAGTCACCGCTTGAAAGCTACGGGTATAAACACCCTCTTTCATATTTAGTTCTCTTCTAAAACCAGAAACTTTTTTGCTTGTTGCCAAATCAAACTCTACTCCATCAACAAATACTTTAATGCCGATCCAATTAGGAGCATTCAAAACCTTTGCAAAATATTCTGGATATCCATTTTTCCACCAACCAACTCGGGTTTTATCTGGATAATACACCCCGGCAATATAACTTCCTTGAAAAGTTTCACCGGTATAGGTTTCCTCAAAATTGGCACGTTGCCCCATGGCACCATTACCGATGCTAAAAATACTTTCAGATGATTTAACATTTTCACTGTCAAAACCTTCCTCAATAATGCACCACTTATCTGGTTTTATATAATCTTGATTCATTAAATTAAAATTGAGTTTAAATCAAAAATAGAGCAACTATGAATAGGTACCCTTATTTATTTATATGATTTTTATTAAGTAGTAATTCTAAAAATTCATCGCTTATTTCAGTGAAATCTTTAAAATTATAATTCGCTTCGTTGAGTATGGTATCCTCTCCAATGCCTATACTAATCATATTCGCGGCATTTGCTGCCTGAATTCCAGCAACTGCATCCTCGAAAACCACACATGAACTTGCCGTAACACCCAAATTACTAGCTGCAATTAAAAAGACCTCCGGATCTGGTTTTGCTTTAGTTACACTATTACCATCGACAATACTATCAAAATAAGGCAACAAATCAACCTTCTCCAATATTGGTCTGGCATTTTTACTAGCTGACCCCAATGCTATTGGCACATTATTTTTCTTTAAATATTCTAAAACTCTTGGCACATCTGGTAGTATTTCACTAGCATCCATTTTTTCAATGTAAGCAAGGTAATCTACATTCTTCTCTACCATCCAAGTATCAAACTGTTCTTGCGTTGCCGAAATGTTCCCGATATCTAAAAGAATTTCTAAGCATCGCTTTCTACTGACCCCTTTAAATAATTCATTTTGTTCCTTTGTAAATTCAAAACCTAATTCTTTAGCCAGTTTATGCCAAGCCAAATAATGATATTTGGCCGTATCAACTATAACACCGTCCAAGTCAAAAATAAACCCTACTTTTTCCATTATCGCAAAATATTAATTGATTGAAGAACCTCTTTTAATCAATGTTGCATTTATTATTTCCGTTTTAAACGGTTCCTCAATTACTTCTACTGACTCCATTCTATTTATCAGGAGCTTAGCCGCTAACTCTCCCATCTCTTGGCCATGTTGCGCAATAGTACTTAGTTTAGGAGAGGAGTACCTAGACAATATACCATCTGTAAAGCCTATTATTGAAATATCACTCGGTACATTAAACCCTAAATGTTGTATTACACTCATAGACTGTATGGCAAAAATCTCATTTACACATAACACGGCATCAATACTATTTTCTTTAAAAAATTTGGTCATAACATCCGTATTGTCTATTTCATGAGGTAATGTCAAAATTAAATTCTGATCAATCTCAATATTATTTGACCTTAATGCCTCCGCATATCCATCTTTTCTACTTTCACTAACATTAAAGTAATTCTCGGTTGTTATTAAAGCTATCTTCCTACAACCCGACTTAATAAAATGATTAACCGCCTCACTAGCTATTTCAGCATCATTTAATATAACCTTATCACACTCTATCTCTTCAGTGACGCGGTCAAAAAGGACTATGGGTATTCCTTGATCCAACAATTCCTTTAAATGGGTGAAGTCATTTCTTCTTTGTGTTTCCGCACTTAATGAAAGTATAAAACCATCTATACTACCATTTGCGAGCATTTCCATGTTTATAACCTCTTTATCAAAAGACTCATCAGAAATACAAACAATTACATTATATCCCATTTTATTGGCATACATTTCTATACCTCTAAAAACAGTTGTAAAAAAATGATGTACTATATCTGGTATAATAACACCTATATTTTTTGTTTTCTTGTTTTTAAGACTTAGTGCTATATTATTAGGACGGTAGTTATAGAATTTAGCAAATGCTTTTATTCTATCTTTAGTATCCTTACTAATCTCCTTGCTATTTTTCAATGCTTTTGATACAGTTGAAATGGAAACATCAAGTTCCCTAGCAATATCTTTTAAAGTAATTTTTGGTTTCAAAAAAAAGGATTTTAAAATTTTAAGATAAGAACTTAAATTCTTCTAAAAGTAAAAGTCGATTTTTCACTTCTATTTGGTAAATATATACAAAAAAGGATTTTACCTATCTTTGAAGAAATATCGTATATTCTCACTTTAGTTAGTGTAATTATAGGAATATAATAAATTTAGCTATTCACTATCATTATACTCGTAAAAAATAAAAGTTATCAACACGAAACCGTTTTCGTAACATTTAAACTTTGCTGATACTCTTATCAACAAGCCTTTTTACATATTTTTAACAATTGAAATTAAATTAACTCAACTTAAATTAACAATTTATGAAGATTACATTCCTAAAAAGTCTGTTGGTTCTTGGTGCATTTATGTGCTTCGGACTTGTTCAGGCGCAAGAAGTATCTGGAACTGTTTCAGATGCAAGTGGACCTTTACCAGGAGCTAGTGTTCTTGAAAAAGGAACAACGAATGGTACGCAAACAGATTTTGACGGTAATTACACATTGACCGCAGAAGAAGGAGCTGTACTTATTGTAAGTTACATTGGCTACAAAACTCAAGAAGTAGCAATCAACGGTAGAACTTCAATTAACTTCACTTTAGAAGAAGATGCAGAAGCGCTAGAAGAAGTTGTAATTATCGGTTACGGTACTACAACTGTAAAAGATGCTACTGGCTCAGTAACCGCTGTAACAGCTGAAGACTTTAACGGCGGAAATATTTCTTCGCCTGAGCAATTAATACAAGGTAAGACTGCCGGTGTTAACATACAGGAAACTAGTGGTGAGCCTGGAGCAGGAATTCAAATTAACATTAGAGGTTCTAATTCTGTTCGTGCAAACAACAACCCGTTGTTCGTAGTTGACGGTGTTCCATTAGGTGGAGGTGATACATCACCACAAGGTGAAACAGGTTTTGGTCAAAGTGCCGTTAAAAACCCATTGAACTTTATTAACCCGAATGATATTGAAAGTATCAGTATTCTAAAAGATGCATCTGCAACGGCTATTTATGGTTCTCGTGGTGCAAATGGTGTTGTTATTATTACAACTAAAAGTGGTAAAGGAAGTAGCCAAGGTGTATGGGACTTCTCTAGTTCTTTAAGTATCGCTACTGCAGCAAACACATTTGATCTTTTAGATTCTTCTGAATTTTTATCTGGTGTTACCGCAGTAGGTGGAGATGCTAGCGCTGTAAACTTTGGTGCCAATACAGACTGGCAACAAGTTGTATTAAGATCAACAGCTTCTCAAAACCAAAACCTTTCTTATTCTAAGAATTATGGTAGTGGTAATGTTAGGGCAACTTTTGGATACGGCAAACAATTTGGTATTGTTGAAAACTCTGATTTAGAAAGAATTACTGGTAGAGTAAATCTTAACCAAAGATTCTTAGATGATAAATTAGTTCTTGGTCTTCAAATGTCGATCGCTAGAATTAACGATTCTCAAGCTCCAATTAGTGCGCAAGCAGGTGCTGCAGGTGATGTTCTGGGTGGTGCTTATGCTGCAAACCCAACATGGCCAGCTAATTCAGGCTTTAATGCTGGTGGATTAAATGTGAATCCTCAAAATGCATTAGACAATACTCAAAACATTACTAATACTGATAGATACTTATTAAATGGATCTATTCAGTATAACTTTACTTCAGAAATTTCTGCAAAATTAAATGCAGGTTTAGATGTTGCTGAAGCTACAAATACTTCTGTAATCTCAAGAGACATTAATAACATTAACGGTGTTACTGATATAGGACGTGGTAACTACGGTGTTTTAGAAAGAAATAATAAAACTTTCGAAGCAACGGTAAACTACAATAAGGAATTTGAAAGCTCTAGCCTTGAAGCTTTAGTAGGTTTTGGTTACCAAGATTTCCAAACATTTGGTTTCAATGCAGGTGGTAGAGGTTATACTACTAGTGACTTGAATGCAATGGGGAGAAACTTAAGAAGTGCCGTAAGTGATTTACAGAATGCAGTTACTGGTTCTTATCAACAAGCTTATTACGCTCCAAATACTGGCGGTGTATTAGTAAACAGATTATTACCAACTGTTGTTGCTCAAGAAGCCTTGGGTACTACCCTAAACAGTTCAGTTACTTCTGTATTTACAAACTCGTTTGACAACACAGATGAATTACAGTCATTTTTTGCTAGATTAAACTACACATTAAAGGACAAATACTTGTTTACGGCTACAATGAGAGCTGATGGTTCTTCTCGATTTGGACCAGAAAATCAATATGGCTACTTCCCTTCTGGTGCATTTGCATGGAAAATGAATGAGGAAAATTTTGTTGGCGAGAAAGTATCAACTCTTAAATTACGTTTAAGTGCTGGTATTACTGGTAACCAAGATGGTTTAGGGTACGGTAATTTCGTAGCTAGACAACGTTTCTCAGACTTAACGGTTCAACAAAACCTTGATATTAACGCTAACGGTACGGCAATTGTTGCTACAGATAGACCTGACCTAAAATGGGAATCTTCTTTCAACTTAAATGCTGGTCTAGATTTTGGATTTAATAACGATCGCTTTAGTGGTAGTTTAGACGTATATAGAACTGAAACTACTGACGTTCTTTTACAAACACCACCTGCAGCACCTGCAGTTGATCCTTTCCAATTTCAAAACGTAGATGCTAGCATTATCAACCAAGGGGTTGAACTTGCTTTAGCTTACGATTTCGTAAGAACAGATGATGCAACTTTCTCTGCTGATTTCAATATTGCTTATAACAATAACGAAGTTCAGAACTTTGATGGTCTAATTGACACAGGTGCGGTTAACGGTCCTGGTTTAACAGGTGCATTTGCACAACGTTTTGCTTCAGGTCAATCATTGTATTCTTACTTCCTACCAATTTTTACTGGTTTTGACAGTGCAGGTTCTCCAACCTACCAAGATGTTGATGGTAACGGTACAGGCGATCCTTTCCAAGATAAAACTTTTGTAGGCGAAGATGCGTTACCAGATATTACTTCTGGTCTAAGCTTAAACTTAAAAGTAAAAGATTTCGATGCATCTGTATTTTTCCAAGGTCAATTTGGTTTCTCTGTATATAACAATACTGAAAATGCATATTTCACTGCAGGAGCGCTTTCTAATTCTAGAAACGTAACTCAGAATGTATTAACTAGTGGTGAAGATCCAGGAGCTTCTGCTGATGCTTCTACTCGTTTCTTGGAAAAAGGAGATTTTGTTCGTTTCCAAAATGCAAGCATTGGTTACAATGTTCCATTATCTGGTGAAGGCGCTTTAAATTCTTTACGTTTTTCTATTACTGGTCAAAACCTTTTCTTAATTACTGATTATAGTGGTTTAGATCCAGAGGTTACTGCTAATACTGGTGATTTAGGTTCTGGTGTACCTTCAAGAGGTATTGACTACGGTTCTTACCCAAGACCAAGAACATTCACTTTTGGTATTAACGCATCATTTTAATTAAAAAAAATTGTATATCATGAAAAATAATTTTAAAATCTTAACGCTTTCTATTCTATCGTTGGTAGGGGTTACCTCCTGTACCGATCTAGAAATAGAAGAAACAGATTCGATCATTTCTGAAGGATTTCAAGGTTTAGCTGACCCTTCTTCAACCGTAACAAATCTATATGGGACTCTAGCAGGACAATATGCAGTTCAAGAAGACTATTTCGCTCTTCAAGAAGTTACCTCAGATGAGCATTTGATTCCTACCCGTGGTGGTGACTGGGGTGATAACGGACTATGGAGAGTTATGCATACCCATGACTGGAACGGACAACATACATTCATAGTAAATCTTTTCCAAAAATGGAATTCTTACCAATTACAAGCATCACAGGTTCTAGATTCAAGAAGTAACCCATCAGCAACGAATATTGGTGATGCAAGCTTCTTACGAGCCTATAGCATGTGGGTAATATTAGACAACTTTGGGCAGGTCCCTTTCAGAGATACTTCTTTACCATCATCAAGTATTCCTGAAGTACTAACAGGTCAAGAAGCTTTAGATTTTATACTTGCTGACCTGGAAGCTGCTATTGCAAATGCGCCGGCAACAGTAGCTTTAAGTGGAGACGCAAACGGCAGAGCTAGTAAGGCTGCCGCTAGATATTTAAAAGCTAAAGTTCTTTTGAACAAGCATATATATGTTGGTGGTTCTCCTGATTCTGGCGATATGGCCGAAGTAGTTTCTTTGGTTGACGCTATTACAGCTGACGGTTACGCTTTGCAAGATGGTTATTTTGACCTTTTCTTACCAGATGCAGATACAGAAACTATTTGGTCTTTAGAAGCGAATACGATTAATAAAGTAGTAATGGGTCTTCACTATAACAACACCAGTATTCAAGGTGGTGGTTGGAATGGCTTTAGTACTCTTGCTGAATTTTATGACTTATTTGAAGGAGATTCTGAATTTAACGAATTAGATGCTTCTCAAAATCCTGCAAATGGTCAAGAAGAACGTAGAGGTGGTGTTCCAACTGTAGGTGTAGCTTTTGCTGATCAACCTTATGCTTCTGAATTAGATGGATATGTTGATGGCTCAAATGTAGGTTATGGTTTTTTAATCAACCAACAATACGCTTTAGACGGTACGCCTCTAAAAGACAGACAAGGTGCTCCTCTTACTTTCAAAAGAGATTTTAAAGATGGTGCCGGTACAGTTAGTTTCATCAATAATGATGAAACAACTGGTATTCGTATTCAAAAGTACGCTGCTAGAAATGGCGAAGCTTCTATAAGCCATCAAATTGTATTCAGATACGCTGATGCTCACTTAATGAAAGCTGAAGCTATATTTAGAAGCGGTGGTGACCCAACAGCTATGATCAATGATTTAAGAACAATACGTAACACTCAAGAGTTGTTAGGAACTGTTTCTGAACAAGATATTTTAGATGAAAGAGGTAGAGAATTGTATCAAGAAGCATGGAGACGTAATGATTTAATTCGTTTCGGTCAATTTGGTAGAGACTGGTTGTTTAAAGCACCAGGAACTATTGACAATGATGCTTACAATGTTTTCCCTATTCCACCAGCACAATTACTTGCAAATCCTAACTTGGTTCAGAACCCAGGATACTAAGGATATATAATTTTAAGTTTAAGTTGAAAAGGCCTCCAATTTGTTTTGGAGGCTTTTTTATTGGGTTATAACTTTTTTGAAATCATCAATGAATAATTTATTAGGTTACCGACTGAATTGCGAATCTAACCTGTTGTATTTAGTATTAAAACACTTTAATATATAGGGTTTAAAAAGTTGTTACAGCTAGATTTTAATACAATATATAAGAAATCACCTATACTCTTTAATTGTTAGCAGTTGAGTTTTGCTTAGCAATTCAGTAGCCCTTAGCTTAGCTTAATAATAGCGCTGCTTTACCATTCAACTACAAACTAAATTTCCCTAAACAAAACAGTAATTAATTAAAAAAATAAGCCCCATCACTTTAAGTGATGGGGCTTACTTTTTTAAATCAACCTCTTATTATTTACTTAGCAAAATACACATATATACTAATAACAATTACACAAATCAGTATACCTGCTTGATTTACATATTTGTATGGAGTTATAGAAACTTGATCTGTATACTCTAGAACGAAAGGTTCTTTTCGTGGTCTAATAGCGCCAATAATCAGCATTATTATAATATTGGTAACAAATAGTATAGCCATAATATGCAAGAAGTGAGGATATGCTTCTGCCTCAATTAATTTCAATTGCGCAACATCTGTTATACCTTTAGCACTTGCATCTGCTAATGCTTCGTCCACAAATTTATTCTTTAGCCAGAACTGACTTATAATATATAACGTAGACCCTGAAATTATACCCACTTTAGCCGCTATTGCCGGCACTCTCTTTGTCAAATAACCAACTACAATTATCGTAAAAATAGGAATACTATATATACCATTAATCTCTTGTAAATAATTGAATAGACTACCTGCATTTGCAATTAGCGGTGCTATAAACATAGCTGCCAATGCCAAACAGATTCCAAATATCTTTCCATATTTTACTACTGTAGTTTCTGAGGCATCAGGATTAATATGCTGCTTATAGATATCTATACCAAACAAAGTAACCGAACTATTTAGAACACTATTAAAAGAACTCAAAATAGCACCAAACAATACCGCTGCAAAAAAACCAACCAATGGTTTTGGCAACACCGCACGAACCAACTCTGGGTAAGCTAAATCACTAGAATCAAGACTGCCGTCAAAATAATGATACGCTATCATACCTGGCAATACTAATATTAACGGACCTAATATTTTTAAAAAAGAAGCCAATAACAATCCTTTTTGACCTTCAGCTAAGTTTTTTGCCCCTAATGCTCTTTGAATAATTTGTTGGTTTGTTCCCCAATAAAATAATTGCACTAACATCATACCTGTAAAAATGGTGGCAAAAGGTACTTCTTGTCCTGCATTCCCTGTAGAATCAAATCGTTCTGGGTTGGCACTAACTAATACATCTAATCCTCCAAATACGCTGCCATCGCCAATCGCCATTAATCCAAAAACGGGTATTAACAAACCACCGATCAACAAACCAACCGCATTAATTGAATCTGAAACCGCAACAGCTTTTAATCCTCCAAAAACAGCATACACTGAACCTATCAACCCAATTCCCCATATACAAATAACGAGAGCAGTACTGTCTGCGACCCCTAATAATGTAGGAACATCAAACATACCACTTATGGCAACCGAACCAGAATACAATATAACGGGAAGCAATACAACAACATAACCCGTAAGAAATAAACCAGAGGTTATTGTTTTTGTAGTTACATCAAACCGTTTGGCTAAAAATTGCGGCACCGTAGTTAATCCACCTTTTAAATATCTAGGTAACAGAAAAATAGCTGCTACAACAATAGCAATGGCCGCTAATGTTTCCCATGCCATTACAGATAAACCGTCTGTATATGCACTACCATTTAAACCTACAATTTGCTCTGTAGATAAATTGGTAAGTAATAGCGATCCCGCTATTACTCCGGCCGTCAAGCTTCGCCCTCCTAGAAAATAACCATCCGAGGTTTGTTCATCGGTCGTTCTGGTCGCGAAGTATGAAATTACAGCCACTAAAATAGTAAAGCCTAAAAAAGATAAAATCCCTATCATTTGTTGAGTTGTTTGTTAATTAGTCAAGGTTAAATATATTGGATTATTTCCATTACATCTAAAAACAGGCTGTAAAATCTCATTATTCATATTATACGATAGCTCCTATAACGTTTTCTTTAAAATTTAACGTGTAATTTCATTAAATAACCCTAGCAAACAGTAGGTATTTGGCTATCTTGCAATTTCATTTTTAAAGAACTATTTGGCTGACTATCAACTCAATTTTAATAGTTTACAAAAATCTGAAAGGAATGCTGAATAGAGTAGCACAGATACTTTAAATTAATAGGCAGACTTATGACTGAATAGTCGTTAGTTTTCAATTAATAATTTAATATTACTCATTATAAAAGAACATATAATGCCATCTCTAATTAATTCAAGAATGAACTCCAATATATTTAAGCTGAGCTGCCTTGGCTTATTTTTATCACTTTTATCCTCATGTGGCTCTAAAGAAGATACAAATACATCTTTAGAAAATTCAGAACTTACATTATTTACACTATTACCTTCTGAAGAAACTGGTATTTCATTTGTAAACAAAGTTCAAAACTCAAAAGAATTTAACATATTCAAATACCGTAATTTTTATAACGGTGGTGGTGTTGCCATTGGCGACATCAACAATGACGGTTTATCTGATGTTTTTCTTACTGGAAATATGGAACCTAACAAGCTTTTCCTCAATAAAGGAGACTTCAAATTTGATGACATTTCTGAAAGTGCCGGTATAGCGGGTAACAAACCTTGGTCTACAGGCGTAGTAATGGCAGATATTAATAATGATGGATTTCTTGATATATACGTTAGCAATGCCGGTAATATGGAAGGAAACAATCATGATAATGATTTATATATAAATAATGGAGACGGTACTTTTACCGAAAAAGCCCATGAATACAATCTTGCGGAGACAGGGTTTTCTACGCATGCTTCATTTTTTGATTATGATAAAGACGGTGATTTAGATGCCTATATTCTAAACAATAGTAATATTCCCGTAAGTAGCCTCGGCTATGCTGAACAACGAGAAGTAAGAGCACAAGATTGGGAAGGTGTACCAAAAATTTTTAGAGGTGTTGGCGATATGCTTTTGCGAAACGACAATGGTAAATTTGTTGATGTTAGCGAAAAAGCAGGTATCTATGGTAGCCTAATTGGGTTTGGTCTTGGTGTTATGGTTATTGATATTAATAATGACCTCTACCCAGATATTTATGTATCTAACGATTTTTACGAAAGAGATTATTTATACATCAACAACCAAGACGGAACTTTTAGGGAAGAAGTTCAAAAATGGACCAACCATTTAAGTTTATCTGCAATGGGAGTTGATATGGCCGATATTAATAATGACGGACTTACAGATATCTTTATTACAGATATGTTACCTGAACCTGATCAGCGTGTAAAATCTGTAATGGAATTTGAAGGTTATAATATCTTCAAATTAAAACAGAGTAAAGATTTTCATCAGCAGTACATTCAAAATACATTACAGCTAAATAATGGTAATGGTTCTTTTTCTGAAATCGCTTACTATAGCGGTGTTGAAGCTACAGATTGGAGCTGGTCTGGACTTCTGTTCGATATGGACAATGATGGTCTAAAAGATATTTATATCACCAACGGAATCAATCACGATTTAACCGACTTGGATTTTGTTGATTTCTTTGCGAATGAAATCATACAAAAAATGGCACTCACCGGCAAAAAGGAATCTATTGATTCTATAATCAATAAAATGCCAGTTACACCATTACCCAATTACGCTTATCACAACGATGGGGATATAACGTTTAGCAATTATAATAAGCAATGGGGATTTGAAATACCTAGTAGATCTAACGGTTCTGCATATGGTGACTTGGATAACGATGGAGATCTAGATTTGGTGGTGAACAACGTAAACATGGAAACCTTTGTTTACCGTAATAATTCTGAATCTCAGTCTGAGAATAATTACATAAAATTAAAATTCGAAGGTTCTGATGGAAACAAATTTGGTATAGGCACCGTTGCCCGCCTTTATTATCCTAATAACATTATCGACCAAACTTTGATGCCTTCTAGAGGTTTTCAATCTTCTGTTGAATACCCTATGACTATAGGTCTTGGAGCTACTAAGTCTTTAGATTCCATTCGTATCATATGGCCTAATGACGCTACGGTTAAATTAACCAATGTTAAAGCAAACCAAACCATCACTTTTGTTCAAGAGGAAGCAAACGAAATTTTCAAAGTAAAGCAAGAATCTACCCCTACCCTTTTAAAATCCATAGAAAACAACACCTTCTTGACTCATAAAGAAAATAGCTATATGGATTTTGATAATGAAGGTTTAATTTCTAAGTCATTAGCGGAAGAAGGTCCTGGCTTGGCAGTTGGTGATGTAAATGGTGATGGTAATGACGATATATTTATTGGTGGTGCAAAAGGACAATCGGGAGCTTTGTATCTACACAACGGAAACGGTTCTCTTTCAAAACCAATTGTAAAGTATTTTGAGCCAGAGGCATTATTAGAAGATACTACTGCTTCATTTTTTGATTCGGATAATGATGGAGACCTAGACCTTATGATTGGGTCAGGCGGAAATGAACTAGGTATGCAAGGCACTTACGGAATTCGTTTGTATCTCAACGACGGCAAAGGTAATTTCTCCCTGAGTACCAATAAATTACCAAGTATCAATAAAAATGTTGCCGTTATCGCTCCTTCAGATTTTGATGAAGATGGAGATATAGATGTTTTCGTTGGCTCTAGAAGTGTAGTTGGTACGTATGGAATAAATCCTGACCACTTATTTCTGCTTAACAATGGTGATGGTACATTTACAGATGTTACAGAACGTTCTGCTTATGACATAAAAGATGCCGGCATGGTAACAGATGCGCAATGGGTAGACATGGATGGTGACGGTAAAGATGATTTGGTAACGGTTTCAGATTGGGGCAGTCCAAAAATCTATAAAAACTCTGGTAGAAGACTCAGCCATTTTAAAAGCTCACTTGACAGCCTTAACGGATGGTGGAGCGCTATAGAAGGTAAAGATTTGGACAATGATGGTGATCAAGATTTAATTTTAGGTAACATGGGAAGCAATCTTCACTACAAACCTGCGCCAGGCCAACCAATGAAAATGTGGGTAAATGATTTTGATAATGATGGTACTATTGAACAAATAACTACTCAGAACTATGATGGTGGGGATTACCCTCTTCATCAAAAAAAGGAATTGACCACCCAAATATTAGCGCTGAAGAAAAAGAATATTAAAGCCTCTGAATATGCCAAAAAGACTATCCAAGAGTTGTTCCCAAAGAATATTCTTGATAACACAATCTTAAAACAGGCAAACATTTCTGAATCTATTATTGCAATCAATGACGGCAATGGCAATTTTACTATTAAAATACTACCACCTCAAGTACAATTTTCTTGCATATGTGGCATACAGTGTCTTGATGTAAACAACGACGGAAATTTAGACCTTGTAATGGCAGGTAATAATTTTGAATTTAAACCTCAGTATTCTAGACTTGATGCCAATTACGGAAACGTATTGCTTGGCGATGGCAAACTAGGCTTTGAATGGCAAAATTATTCAGAAAGCGGTTTCTTTATTAGAAATGAAGTAAAGCAATTAGAAATAGTCAAGGATAAAAAAGGAAATCAATTCATCATTGCAGCTATCAACAACGACACTCCAAAATTGTATCGATTAAATGAAAAATAACATACTCTACATATGTTTATTGGTTTTCACCTTTAGCTGTAAGCAAAATTCTGGTGAGTTATTTGTAAAACATGCTGCAGAAGAAACGGGCATAGCTTTTGAAAATACACTTACTGAAACTAAAGACCTTAGCATCTTAGATTACCTCTATTTTTATAATGGTGGTGGTGTTGCCATTGGCGACATTAATAACGACAGTCTTCCAGATATTTATTTTTCCGGGAATCAAGTTAAAAACAAACTATACCTAAATAAAGGCAATTTACAGTTTGAAGATATTACAGAAAAAGCAGGTGTAGCAGGTAATAGTTCTTGGAACACAGGTGCCATAATGGGTGATGTAAATGGAGATGGACTATTAGATATATATGTATGTGCCGTAGTTGGATTAAATGGCTTTAACGGACATAATGAGCTATTTATAAATCAAGGTGATGCCACCTTTAAAGAAAGTGCTGCAGCATACGGACTGGATTTTGAGTCGTATAGTTCTTCCTCCGCTTTTTTAGATTATGATCTTGATGGTGATTTAGATATTTACCTACTCAATCACGCTATTCATACTCAAGATTCTTATGGTAATGCTCAAATACGCCATAAAAGAGTATATGAAACAGGCGATAAATTGTTGCGTAATGATAATGGCCAATTTGTAGATGTAAGTGAAGATGCCGGTATTTATGGAGGTGTAAACGGTTATGGTTTAGGTATTGCAGTATCTGATTTTAACCAAGACGGGTACCCAGATTTATACATTGGAAACGATTTTCACGAAGATGATTATTACTATTTAAATAACGGAGACGGTACTTTCAAAGAATCTCTCAAAGAGGCTTTTGGACACACAACAAGATTTTCAATGGGTAGTGATGTAGCGGATATCAATCATGATGGTCTACCTGATTTAATTTCTTTAGATATGTTGGGTAAAGACGAAATTGTCTTGAAGTCATCTGAGGGCGATGATGATATTCAAATTCAGAAAATGAAAACCGAGACCTTTGGTTATCACAATCAGTATACTAGAAATATGTTATCTGTGAATCAACCAAATGGCAAGTTCTTAGAAACTGCACTACAGAGTGGTGTAGCGGCTACAGACTGGAGCTGGAGTGCTTTGTTCGGTGATTACAATCAAGATGGAGAACAAGATTTATACATTAGTAACGGTATCCCAAAACGACCTAACGACCTAGATTACATCAACTACATCTCTAACGAAAATATTAGAGCCAAAATAAATAGCACCAATCTCGTAGATCAAAAGGCTCTAAAAATGATGCCCTCTGGCTTTATCGGAAATATGATATTCAAAGGTGCAAAAGACCTAAAATTTATAGATGAATCTAAATCTTGGATTGCTCAAGACACTATAATTTCTGGAGCGACAGCTTATGGCGATTTAGACAATGATGGTGATTTAGATATAGTAACCAATAATTTATTTAGTCCTGCCGGTATTCAAGAAAATACTACTAACAGCACAAACCATTGGCTAAAAATTAAATTAAACTTTACAGAGAAAAATAAATTTGGTATTGGAACAAAAATTTTCTCGTACGCTAATGGTATTCAACAATTCAAAGAAATGTATACCGTTCGTGGATTTCAGGCATCTTCCGAACCCATAATACACTTTGGCTATGCCGATTTAAAAAAAGTTGATTCCCTTAAAATTATCTGGCCCAATAAAAGCTTTCAAGTGCTGAAAAACATAGCTGTTAATCAAACACTGTATATAAGCCCTAATCAAAATCAAGCTTTTGATTATAATTCTTTAAAAAAGAAACAAAAAATATTATTCAAAAAAACATCAAACAACCTTGGTATAAATTACACTCATATTGAGGATGCTTACAGTGATTATTTACGCCAGAAACTAATACCATACCAAATGTCTGACAGAGGTCCGGCTGTAAGTGTAGGCGATTTAAATGCGGACGGCAAAGAAGATGTATTCTTTGGTGGTTCTAAATATATACCATCTCATATATATGTTCAGGGAGATTCCTTATTTCAATTACAGGTTTATCCAGAAATTCAAAAAGACAGTATAAAAGAAGACATATCTTCATTAATTGCAGACTTTAATGGAGATGGTAAAAATGATTTAATCATTGGCACCGGTGGCGCAGATTTTTTCAATCAAATGAAACCATTAACAGATTCTTTCTACGTTGCCAGTGATAGTACATTCAACAAATCGGCATTTCCAGAAATGTTCGAAAATGCGTCTATACTTTTAAAATTAGATTATGACCATGACAATGATTTAGATGTGTTGATCTGTAACCAATCAATTAGCGCAGATTATGGAAAAAAGCCAAATAGCTATATACTAAATAATGATAACGGCAATTTTAGCGTAGCCAACAACCCGTTTAAAAACTTGGGAATGGTGACCGATGCTCTAATTACCGATTTTAATAATGACGGATGGGAAGATTTATTGTTTGTTGGTGAATGGATGTCACCAAGATTTTTTCAAAATAATGAAGGTGTATTCGAAGAAACATACCCCTTAGAAAACAAAAATATTAATGGTTTATGGCAAGCTGTCACTAGCTATGATATTGATGGTGATGGTGATCAAGACTACCTTTTAGGTAACTGGGGACTGAATACAAAATTTACCGCATCTGAAAAGTACCCAATGAAAATGTTCTATGGCGACCTTGACAAAAACGGAGCTACAGAAACCATTGTTAGCACATATAAAGATGGAAAAGATTATCCAATTGACGGACTTAAAGAACTATCCAGCCAACTAGTTTCATTACGTAAAAAATTTACGAACTACAGCTCATTTGCCGGTAAATCGATGGAAGAAATTCTTGGCAAAGAGATGTTGCCTAACGCTGAAGTTTTAGAAACACATACCTTAAGTTCTGGTTATCTACAAAATGACAAAGGTCAATTTATCTTTGTTCCGTTTAATTACGAGTTACAACTGGCACCTATCATGTCATTTTTAGAATTTGATTTTAATGGAGACAATAAAACTGAAGTATTAGCCGCTGGAAATTATTTTGGTATAAAACCATATCATGGTCGTTTTGATTCTTTTCCTGGAGCATTGATAAATAATGCTAACAATGTTACCTTAGCGAATGAAATTGGACTCGATTTAACAGGAAAATCGATTCGTAGCATGAATATCATAAACTTGAACAACAACAAATACATTTTGCTCACCTTCAATAACGAGGCTGCAGAAGTATACCAAATACTCAAACCATAGTACAATGAAGAGGTATATTATTATTTTAGTAACAGGAATTTTATTATCTAACTGCACACCAAAAAAAGAAGAACCTATTAAAATAACCCCAGAAGAGCTTCATAATTCTATTGACAAAGTAATAGATATTATGATTCATGATATTTTTTCTCCTCCGGTAGCTAGTAGAATATTCGCTTACCCAAATATTGCAGCTTATGAAATAGTAGCGCAGGTAAATCCAAAATACAACTCATTGGCGGGTCAAATTACCGACCTAAAACCAATACCTGAGATGGATACTATATCTGGTATTAATCCGCGATTATCGGCTTTGATAGCACACATGAATATTAGTCGTCAATTAATCTTCTCTGAAGATAAATTTGATGTTTTACAAGACAGCTTATTCACACAGTGGAAGGCAACCAATGAAAGTGAATTTGAAGCTTCTAAGGCTTATGGACTAAAAGTTGCTGACCACATTAAAGAATGGATGGGTAAAGACAATTACAGTCAAACCCGTACAATGCCAAAATTTACGGTAAATACAGACGACCAAACTAGATGGCAACCAACACCACCGGCCTACATGGATGGGATAGAGCCACATTGGAGTAAAATTAGACCATTCATCATAGATTCGGCCTCACAATTTAAGCCAATACCACCACCAGCATTTTCATTAGAAAAAGACTCAGATTTTTACAAAGAGTTAATTGAAGTTTACAATATCAGTAATGAGATAACAAAAAATGGTGATGAATCTGAAGAAGTAGCTATTGCTAAATTCTGGGATTGTAATCCTTATGTTTCCGTAACAAGAGGGCACCTAATGTTCGCTACCAAAAAAATAACTCCAGGCGCGCATTGGATCGGAATCACAAAAATAGCCAGTAAAAAAGTTAATAGTGATTTTGACGATACGGTTTACGCCTACACCAAAACCTCTTTGGCAATCGCAGATGCCTTTATCAGTTGTTGGGACGAGAAATATCGCAGTAATCTAATAAGACCAGAAACGTTGATCAACCAGCATATAGATGAGAATTGGAAGCCTATTTTACAGACACCTCCTTTTCCAGAATATACTAGTGGACATAGTGTTGTTTCAGGTGCTGCTGCAACTGCCTTAACGAGTATTTATGGTGATAATTTCAGTTTTGAAGATGATACTGAAACTCCTTACGGTCTGCCTATCAGAAAATTTAATTCGTTCAATGAAGCTGCAGACGAAGCGGCTTTGAGCAGAATGTATGGAGGAATTCATTATAGAGCCGCTATTGAAGTTGGTGTGGGGCAAGGAAGAAAAATTGGTGCTCTTTTGGAATCTAAAATTAAGATGAAGAACAATTAAAATGAGAAAAGGAATTACCATTTCAATTGCACTTATTTCTATTGCACTACTTTGGTATTTTTTCATAAAACCACAAGACTATCAAATTAGAGTTGTAGCGAAGGCAAATACCGGTACAATTAACCAAGCCCTAAAATCTTGGAACAAAACTCTTAAAGAGGCTTCTATTCGTCAACTGAGTGACCTTAACCACTTAGAACAAATGATTGCTACTGGTGATTCTACGCATATTTATTTGTGGAACATTACCCCAATCACTGATTCTACCTCGCAATTAGTAGTAGATGTAAAGGACGCTGACTACAGTTTAAATAACAAGTTGGTTATACCTTTCGGTGATACTGATTTTGAAAAACAATCAAGAAAAACGGTTACAGATTTCATTGAAAGTTTAAATATTCATAGAAAAGAATTCAAAACTACCTTTATAGGTGAAGATGAACTGCCATCTACTTATTGTGCTTGTGTTGAGCACAAAACCACCCAAAGTAACAAGGCGTTTGGAATGATGGAAAGCTATCCTTTTCTAAACTCTGTTATTGCAGGGAATGGCATTCAAGTAAACGGAATTCCGTTTATTGAGACTACAGACTGGAACATGCAAAATGATAGTATCTCTTTTAATTTTTGTTATCCTATTATCAAAACAGACTCATTACCCATTGTAAAGAATATGGTATATAAAGAGTTTATTGGCAAGAAATCCTTGAAAGCCATTTACAATGGTAATTATATGACATCGGATAGGGCTTGGTATACCCTATTAGATTACGCAAAAGAGAATAATATAAAAATAGAGCAGAAACCAATTGAATTCTTTTTCAATAACCCTAATATGGGTGGAGATGCTTTACGTTGGAAAGCCGAAATATTCATGCCAATTGCAGAATAAAATGAACAAAATTGCTTTTACATCCTTACTTCTAATCTCTACTTTGATTTCCTGTACAAATTACGGGCAATTAAAAGTGGTTACGGATTTACCTGGTAGTTTAGATGAGAATTCAGGATTAGTAACCTACGGTGATTCTACGGTTTGGGTAGTGGAAGATAATGGCAATAAAGATGAAATATATCAAGTAAACCTTAAGGGCAAAATTATAAAAAGTTTAGAGGTAAAAAATGGAGGTAATCATGACTGGGAAGACCTCACTAAAGATGTATCTGACCACCTATATATTGCAGATATTGGCAATAACGATAACGAACGTAAAAACTTGGTGATTTATAAATTACCTAACCCAACTAGTGAACCTGGGGGCAAAATAGATGCTGAAAAAATAAAACTTTATTACCCAGATCAAAAAGATTTTCCCCCTAAGAAGGATGCTCGTTTGTATGATTCAGAGGCTATATTTCATCACGGAGATAAATTATACATTATTACAAAAAATAGATCAAAACCATTCACGGGCGAAGCTCATATATATACCGTTCCAGACACTAAAGGAAAGTATGAAGCAAAGTTCGTTGGTTCATTTACCCCATGTACAGATTGGAAAGTATGCCAAATTACATCAATAGATATATCGCCAAAGGGAGATAAAATAATAGCACTTAGTTATGGTAAACTTTTTATATTCACAGACTTCTCTTGGGATGATTTCACCAAAGGAAACATGCAAGAAATTGATTTAGGTGCCAGAAGTCAGCTAGAATCTGTTTGCTTTTTAAATGACAGTACCCTGCTTATTTCTGATGAACGCACTCACGGCACCGGAGGCAACCTATACACCTATTCTTTAAAATAATTAAATCTCTAGAATCCAAAACCTAGACCAAATGTAAATCTTGGTCCGTCTTCACTGGCAAATATTGCCGTATTAATGGAGATAATATCAGAAGCGTTTAAAAAGAATCCTCCACCGTAAGAAGTATGCCAACGTCCAGAACTCATTTCTGGATACCAAACTCTACCATAATCAAAGCCTCCAAAAAGACCCATTGCAATTGGCAATAGTCTGGTTCTTTTCTTTTTTAAACTAAATCTAATATCCGTATTCTGATAATATGATGTTTTCCCAGTGAAACGTTGATTTCTAAACCCACGCAAGCCATCTAACCCACCAATACTAGCGGCTTGATAAAATTCATAATCGTCGCCAATATTAAATTGTGCCTTCCATTTTGTAGCGAGCACTAATCGACCATTAGGAATTAGTTTATAATCAAAACCTAGACTTGGTATTATATATCCAAAACTACCACTCTCTTTTGAAAGGTTTTCTTTGAAACCAACTTGCAATGAAGAAGACATCCCTAAAGTTGGAAAAGCTTCATTATCCTTATTTTCATATGTATAAGCAGCATTTACACCCACAAAATCGCTATTGGTTTCTTCTCCATTTTCTTGATAAAAAGTATTTATAAATCTATCGTTAGTTTCCTCTACACTAATATTTTCATAAGAAACACCAAACTTTACTTTAGCCCCCAATTGCCCTCTCCAAACCAATGACGGAGAAAAATCTATTTGCCTAAGCTTAACCCTATTATAATCTAACTCTAAATCATCATCAAAATTTTCAGTATTGTTTCCAAAACCAAAGAAGTTAACTGCAAAATTCGGACTCGTAAATCGTGCAGATAATTCAGCATTCCAATTCTCAAAAACATGTGCAAATTCGCCTTGATACTTAAAGTCAAAACCACTTGTTGCAAAATAATACGAAGCCGCAAAAGTATGTTGTTGTGTAAATGGGTTTTGCCTAAAACCATTATACGTATAGGTATTCATAAAGCCTATTCTAACCCCGTCATCTGGATTAAACCCAATAGTAGGAATTATTTGATTATAGCTATTTCTTAGTTTAAGCGGCTGGTATGTGTTAAGCTCATAATCATCAGACAACTTTACTTTTGCCCCACCAGTTTCTTCAAACGTATTTTTCTTGCTCTTAAAATCATACAATGCTACATTTCTACCATCTTCTATTCTATAGATATCATTGTTATGCCCCCCTATAATCCTAACCTTGACCCCAGAATAATTCGACGGATTTTTAACTTCAAAAATATCATCATCATCTAAACCAAAAACCCATAATTCTTTGGTGTCTTCTTTAGTAAAAACCTTATAGTAGAATAATCTCTTCTTTTTATCGCCGATATTTCGGTAAACTTTTACTTCTGTTTCGGTATCATTTAACCTGTTTATTTCAAACCAGTCATCTTTATCCGTACCTGCAACTACTGCATATTTGTTTAAAATCTTATAATATTCATTCGCGGTTTCTTGAATATTACCTAATCGTGCCAATAGCGTTTTTTTAATTTCATCTACGGTTTCATCTCGCACTTCTACTGGAAAAGATTTAAATGCTTCATCTATATCACTTGACTTTAAATTATCCTGTAAATACTTTGCTTGTGCCAACCATTGACTTTTTTCTGTTTCGCCCAATAAAGTGAGATCTAAAACATAGGTCATTGGCGATGAATTAAATCCTTTTACACTTCTAATTTCGTCGTTAAAACCTTCCATAAGTCTTAAACCTGGTATTATTCTCGTAGCTAAATTCATTAGAGCACCATCTCCCATTTTTGAAAATACTTGATCACGATCTCTTGGTACGGGCCTATAGATTGTTTTATCTTTCTCTTTAAACTCTGCCCAACGCCATTGATCAACATGCCTATCCCAATCACCAAGAACCATATCAAAAAGTCTTGCTCTTAAATAAAGATCTTTGTCTACCTCATATTGCTCGTCATCTCTTAAATCTTCAAGCATACTATCTGTACTCTTCAATTCATTTGAATACCCAAAGCTTGCCAAATCTCCATGACCGTCCCCAGTATGTTCTTCAATCATATACAATTCATCTCCAAAAGAGTCATTAAACTCCTTTAGAGCAGGTTGTTTAGGTACATAGTACAAAACTGGGTTGGTATGGTAAATACCAACGGCATCAGATAATTTTGCTGTAGTAAATGGACCATAAGGATGAGAGCCTGTATAAAAATCTTGTAACAACTCTTGTGTATAGGTCTCTTTTAAATCATCAAGTACATATTGATCTTGAAAAGCCATGGACTGCAAATAAAGTTCAGCGCTCTTTCTCAGTGCCCTCATCACATACTCCCTACCATCCTTTGCACGTAGTCTCAATGATTTAGATTGGTGACCACCACCTTTTTTAACAGGTTCTAAGCCTCCCATTAATGAATCTAAGTTTACCGTAGGCACTTTCACTTCCGTACCATAATATTTACGATAACGTTCCCCCCATATTCCTTTAAAAAATCCACTTTTGTCAATTTCTTTTTGAGAGTAAACAGAGGCTTTTACACTATCGGGAAAAGAGGCTGTTAGTTGATCTACATACTCAATTTGAGTTGGCGGAAAAACTTCATTTGTAAACAAAAACTCCTCACTATTATCATCTCCTACCCCATAGAATCTAACTCTAGACGAGCCATCTTTATATACCTCTAAAGTGGCATATCCCATTTTACCGGTATTAAACTGAGAACCGTTCAATAACTTTGTAAAACCTTCTTTTGCCCCTGAACCACTTACAATTTGTGGGGTATTATTTTCAAGTATATACTGCAGCGTATGTTCATGCCCAGATGCGAATATTACACGGTCAGAATATTGTGCTAAGGTTGTTACCCTATTCATAAGCTCTCTATAACGCTTATTATTCACATCTTCTATCGATGCCCCAGAAGTACTTCTCAATACATTAATAAAAGATCCTAAAACAGGAACCGGCACCGCCATTTGTTTTGGATAGAATTGTTTTCTTAACGAATATTGACCTCCGTGCTCCCCGTAACTATTTGTAGGATGATGCATTGCAATTACGGTTGTACGATCACGATAGCCCTTTATGGCATCTTCGAGTTCTAAGAAAAATTTATCCCTACTTTTTATTTCGCACTTGTCGTTAATATCTGGACGCTTGTCCCAGTTCGTCAAATACCATTCCGTATCTATTGTAATTATCGCAACATCATCACCTATTTCTATTACATCTATGGGGCAACCATTCTCTGGCAAAAAAGGATCTTTCTCTTTTTCTTTTAATGCTCTTTTTATATAATTTTCTTCACGTTCAA
>TARA_R110002033_G_scaffold47786_3_pt1 | contig 47043 bp, 41 predicted proteins | sample TARA_R110002033 | Tara Oceans TARA_R110002033 (sample SAMEA4397051) | marine metagenome | biome: Polar Biome; feature: [SRF] surface water layer (ENVO:00010504); material: water (ENVO:00002006), including particulate matter (ENVO:01000060) such as... | depth 5 m
GCATTTGCTAAAGCGTCGGTTTTTGCATTAGGTATTATGCCGTACATTTCCGCATCTATTGTTGTTCAATTAATGGGAATTGCTATTCCTTATCTTCAAAAGTTACAAAAAGAAGGTGAGAGTGGTAGAAAAACTATCAATCAAATAACAAGATGGTTAACTATAGGAATTTGTATTTTACAGGCCCCTACATATCTATTAGGTTTAAGTCAGTTTGGTGTTCCAGATAGCGCTTTCCTATTAGGTAAAGGATTGGACTTTATGGTTCCTTCTGTAATAATTTTGGTTACAGGAACCGTTTTTGCAATGTGGCTTGGAGAAAAGATTACTGATAAAGGAATTGGGAATGGTATATCATTATTAATAATGATTGGTATTATCGCAACTTTACCTCAGTCTTTTGCTCAAGAGGCAATTTCTAGATGGAATGGTACCGGTGGGCCGATGTTAGTTTTAATTGAGGTAATTATCTGGTTTGTTGTTATTCTTTTAAGTGTGCTTTTGGTAATGGCAACTAGACAAATACCTGTACAGTATGCAAGAAGATCAGCATCTGGAGGTTATGAAAAAGATGCCATGGGTACAAGACAGTATATACCGTTAAAGTTGAATGCTTCAGGGGTTATGCCTATCATATTTGCACAAGCTATTATGTTTGCACCAGGATTAATTGGTCAGACATTTAATGAAACTGCTTGGGGTCAATGGATGGAAGTACAGTTTCAAGATATATTTGGATTAGCATATAATTTATTATTTGCCTTTTTAATTATAGTATTTACGTACTTTTACACCGCAATAACTGTTCCAACAAATAAAATGGCTGATGATTTAAAGAGAAGTGGTGGTTTTATACCAGGTGTAAGGCCCGGTGCAGAAACTGGAGATTTCTTGGATAAAGTGATGTCATTAATTACTTTGCCAGGATCTGTTTTCTTAGCCTTATTAGCAGTATTACCTGCAGTAGTTGTTAAGTTAATGGATGTACAAGCAGGTTGGGCAATGTTTTATGGAGGAACATCTTTACTAATTATGGTGGGTGTTGCAATTGATACAGTACAACAGGTAAATTCATATTTATTGAATCGTCATTATGACGGTTTAATGAAAACTGGTAAAAATAGAAAAGTAGCATAAGTTATGGCTAAACAGGCAGCAATAGAGCAAGATGGTAGCATAATTGAAGCATTGTCAAATGCAATGTTCCGTGTAGAATTAGAAAATGGTCACGTTGTTACAGCGCATATTTCTGGTAAAATGCGCATGCATTATATAAAATTACTTCCAGGTGATAAGGTTAAGCTTGAAATGAGCCCTTATGATCTTAGTAAAGCAAGAATTACATATAGATATTAAGCAAATAGGATGAAAGTAAGAGCATCATTAAAGAAGAGAAGTGCCGACTGCAAAATTGTTCGCAGAAAAGGTAGATTGTACGTAATAAACAAAAAGAATCCTAGATTTAAACAAAGACAAGGGTAGTTATGGCAAGAATTGCAGGAGTAGATATACCAAAACAGAAAAGAGGGGTTATTGCACTTACTTACATATTTGGTGTAGGTAATAGTAGAGCTAAAGAGATATTAGCAAATGCCCAAGTTAGTGAAGATACTAAAGTGTCAGATTGGAACGATGATGAAATTAGTCGTATCCGTGAGGCTGTAGCAGCTTTTACTATTGAAGGTGAGCTTCGATCTGAGACTCAATTAAACATTAAACGTTTAATGGATATTGGTTGTTACAGAGGTATTCGTCATAGATCTGGTCTTCCGTTAAGAGGTCAGAGAACCAAGAATAATTCTAGAACAAGAAAAGGAAAGAGAAAAACTGTTGCTAATAAGAAAAAAGCAACTAAATAATAATAGACATTAGTCAATTAGTATTTGGACGTTAGAAGAATCTGTTTGAAATTGAAAAGTTTAGGATTCCAATAACTAAGAACTAACAACTAGAAACTAAAAAATTATGGCAAAGTCAAATACAAAAGTTACAAAGAAGCGTAAGGTTATTGTTGAGTCTGTTGGTGAAGCACATGTTACCGCATCATTCAATAATATCATTATTTCTTTGACAAATAAAAAAGGTGACGTTATTTCATGGTCTTCTGCAGGGAAAATGGGCTTTAGAGGTTCTAAAAAGAATACTCCATATGCAGCTCAAATTGCATCTGAAGATTGTGCTAAAGTAGCGCATGAAGCTGGACTTAGAAAAGTGAAAGTGTACGTTAAAGGTCCAGGTAATGGAAGAGAATCAGCAATAAGATCATTACATAATGCAGGGATTGAAGTAACAGAAATTATTGATGTTACTCCTATGCCGCATAATGGTTGTAGACCACCGAAGAGAAGAAGAGTATAATTTCAATTAATTAATAAGTCCGAAAAAACGGATATTTCACAGAGGGTATTGATACGATTATCGAAGGATAAGCCTTAATTCATAATCATACCTTCAAACACAAAGAAAATGGCAAGATATACAGGACCAAAAACAAAAATTGCTCGTAAATTTGGCGAAGCAATCTTCGGAGACGATAAGTCTTTTGAGAAAAGAAATTTCCCTCCAGGACAACACGGTAACGCAAGACGTAGAGGAAAGAAATCTGAATATGCTGTTCAGTTAATGGAAAAGCAAAAAGCTAAGTATACCTACGGTATTTTAGAAAAACAATTCAGAAATCTTTTTGCTAGTGCAAAAAGAAAAGAGGGAGTTACTGGTGAAATTCTACTACAATTATGTGAATGTCGATTAGACAACGTAGTGTATAGAATGGGAGTTTCTAATTCTAGAAGTGGTGCAAGACAATTAGTTTCTCACAGACACATTACAGTGAATGGAGAACTAGTAAATATACCTTCTTATAGCTTAAAAGCTGGGGATGTAGTTGGAGTTAGAGAAAAGTCTAAATCAATTTCAACAATACAAGATTCATTAGCTGCAAGTAGCAGTGTTTATGAATGGATTACATGGAATACTGAAAAAATGGAGGGTAATTTTGTTGCTGTTCCTGAAAGACTTCAGATTCCAGAGAATATCAAAGAACAATTAATCGTCGAGTTATACTCTAAATAAACAACACTGATCCAATTATGGCATTATTTAATTTTCAGAAGCCCGATAAAGTTATAATGATTGATTCTACCGATTTCGAAGGGAAGTTTGAATTCCGCCCTTTGGAACCTGGTTACGGATTGACTGTTGGGAACGCATTAAGAAGAGTATTGCTTTCGTCTTTGGAAGGTTTTGCTATTACATCGGTTAGAATTGACAAGGTAGAACATGAATTTTCTGTTATATCCGGAATTGTAGAAGATGTAACAGAAATTATTCTAAACTTAAAGCAAGTTCGTTTTAAAAGACAAATAGAGGATGTTGACTCTGAAACTGTTTCAGTTTCTGTAAGTGGTAAAAATCAACTTACTGCTGGAGATTTTCAAAAATTTATTTCTGGTTTTCAAGTTTTGAATCCGGATTTGGTAATTTGCAACATGGATGCTAAAGTAAATTTCAACATGGAGTTGGTAATTGAAAAAGGTAGAGGTTACGTTCCAGCAGAAGAGAATAAGAAGTCAGGTGCTCCTTTAGGAACAATCGCAATTGATTCTATTTTCACACCTATAAAGAATGTAAAATATAGTATAGAGAACTTTCGTGTAGAACAAAAGACAGATTACGAAAAATTAGTTTTCGAAATTGTTTCTGATGGTTCTATAACACCGAAAGATGCTTTAACTGAAGGTGCTAAAGTTTTAATCCATCACTTTATGTTATTCTCTGATGAGCGTATAACACTCGAGGCAGATGAAATAGCTCAAACTGAAACGTATGATGAGGAGTCCTTGCACATGCGTCAGTTGTTAAAAACAAAATTAGTAGATATGGATCTTTCAGTTCGTGCACTAAATTGTTTAAAAGCTGCTGAAGTTGATACGCTTGGTGATTTGGTTTCTTTTAACAAAAATGATTTGATGAAGTTTAGAAACTTCGGTAAAAAATCATTGACCGAATTAGAAGAACTTGTAATCAATAAAGGTTTGAGTTTCGGAATGGATTTGTCAAAGTATAAATTAGATAAAGATTAATTTTACTTCTGTTAGAAGAGAAAATCTCAAATAAGGAAGAAAATAGTAAAAAGTAATGAGACACGGTAAAAAAGTTAATCATTTAGGTAGAAAGAAAGCACATAGAACGGCAATGCTTGCAAATATGGCTTGTTCCCTAATTGAACATAAAAGAATTAATACCACTGTGGCAAAAGCTAAAGCTTTAAAGCAGTTTGTAGAACCATTGATTACTAAATCAAAAGCTGAAAACAATCAGACTGCTGATAAGGGTACTCATAACCGACGTATAGTTTTTAAGAATCTTAGAGACAAATACGCTGTTACAGAATTATTTGGTCAAGTTGCTGAAAAAGTTGCTGATCGTCCAGGTGGTTATACTAGAATTATCAAGTTAGGTACTCGTTTGGGTGATAATGCAGATATGGCAATGATTGAACTTGTAGATTTCAATGAAATTTATAATGCTTCAAAAACTCCTGCTAAGAAAACTACTAGAAGAAGTAGAGGCAAGAAAACTGATGCAGCTACTGTAACAGAAGCGCCTGCAACGGCAGAAACAACTAAACCAGAAAGTACAGAAGAGTAATATGATTTTCTTAATTTCTAATATTATTAAAAAGGATAAGTTGAAAAACTTATCCTTTTTTTTGTTTTTAAATTAAATACTTTTATACGCTTTAATAATCGTTTTAAATATCATCTGATCTTACAATGAAATATTTATTTTTGTTTATAACCTTTTTTGGTACTCTGCTGTCTTTTGGGCAATTTTCCGGAGCTAATACTAGGTATTTTGACCAAGTCAAATCCTCATTATTAATTGATTCTTTTAAATATCAAAAGACAACAAAAAATGATAATTTTTATTTATTTGATACATGGTCTAATCCATCTCAAATAATTCAAAATAATAAAATTTATAAGTTGAATACGCTAAACTACAATATTAGGAATGATAGGTTTGAAGCTAAGTTTGAGAAAGATTCCGTTTTTGTTTTAAATTCTCCAAAAGATGTTATTATCAAAATTAATAATAAAAAATTTATACGTTTTATTCATCCCGAAACGCAACGTTTAACATTTTTCGAATGCATTGCTGATTTTAATGGAGAGTCCTTATTAATAGGGTACGGCTTAAAAATTGAAAAAGGAGTCATAAACCCTTTAACAAAAGAAGCTAATGGTCCAGATATTCTTGCAAAAAAAGAAGATTATTTTTATACTAACGGAATTACAAATAATTTACAAAAAGTAAAATTGAATAAGAAAACAATTTGTAATTTAATAGATGAAGAGAAATTAACGGAATTAAAAAAATTCATTAAAACTAACAGACTTAAATATAATAGAGTAAGCGATGTTAGTAAAATATTAGAATTCTATAATTCTATTTAAAAAAAAGGATAAGTTAAAAAGCTTATCCTTTTTTTTATGTTATTTTGTCAAATTAAAAAAATATATTTTAAGGAAAAATGAAATATCAAACTAGAAAGAAAGTGCTAATTTTGTTGTCTGATGGTACTTTCCTTAATGGTAAGATTGTTGGTGATAGAGAAGAATCAACCTTTGGCGAAGTTTGTTTTAATACTCGAGAATGGGGTATCAAGACATTTTTGCATATTCCTAAATTTTTTATACCTAATATTTTAAATTTAGAATTATGAAAGTCTTTATTTATTTATACATTTTACTAACTAGTACGTTTTTGTTTTCGCAAGATTCATCACCAATGCTATTGCCATATCCCGCTAGTGATTATTTGGTAATACCAGGTCTGAGTGCTATGGAAGTTAAGGAGGCCCAAACAATTACAAAGACAAAATCTGTTGAAGGATCTCCATATTTATACAAGAATTGGTATAATGAAGCAGAGGTGTATCATAATCATAAGGTATATAAATTTAATTCTTTTAATTACAATGTATACGCTGAAAGATTTGAAGCCAAGGTTTCCGAGGATTCTATATTTATTATCAATCCACGGTACATTGATAAAATTGTGATAAAGGATAGGCCATTTAAGCGATATTTGGATCCCGAGTTTCAAAGGAACTCCTATTTTGAAGAAATTGCCAAAACGGACGACTTTGAAATTGTACGTAAATATTTCACAAAGATTCGTGAAGCCGATATTAATCCTTTGACCAAAGTACAAGAAGGTTCCTCAAAATTAATACAGCATGAAATGTATTATCTGATATATAGAGAAAACCAAGATTTGAAAAGATTTAAATTGAAAAAATCTAGTGTATTGAAATTAATTGATAAGAATTATTATAATGATATCAAATCATTTAAAAATCGAAATAGACTGAAATACAATAATATAGAAGATGTTGCTAAAATAATACAGTATTACAATACTGTAAGTTACAAAGATATATAGTCTTAAAGAGCTTTTAAAATAACTAAACATTTAGCTAAGATTACTGATGATAATGAACAAAAAAAACGCATATGAAATATCAAACTAGAAAAAAAGCACTTATTTTATTATCTGATGGTACTATTTTTCATGGTAAGGCAGTTGGTGATAAAGAAGGAACAGCCTTTGGTGAGGTTTGTTTTAATACTGGTATGACGGGGTATCAAGAAATTTTCACTGATCCTTCTTATTTTGGACAACTAATGGTAACTACCAATGCTCATATTGGAAATTATGGTACTAATAAAGAAGAAGTTGAATCTGATTCGGTTAAGATATCGGGCTTGATTTGTAAAAATTTCAGTTACAACTTTTCTAGAACTGTAGCTGATTTGAGTTTGGAAGATTTTCTAGACAAAAATAATTTATTTGCAATTTCGGATGTAGACACTCGTGCTCTAGTAAGTTATATAAGAGATAATGGCGCAATGAATGCTGTTATTTCTACAGATGTTGATAAGATTGATGAATTAAAAGAAAAACTAAAGAATGTTCCGTCTATGGAAGGCCTAGAATTGGCTTCTAAGGTGTCTACAAAGGAGCCTTACTTTTATGGAAATGAAAATGCTACCTATAAAATAGCGGCTTTAGATATAGGAATTAAGAAAAACATTCTAAGGAACTTGGCTAAAAGAGATGCATTTATAAAAATTTATCCATACAATGCCACTTTTGAAGAAATGAAGGCATTTAATCCTGATGGTTATTTTATCTCTAATGGTCCTGGCGATCCAGAGCCATTAAAAGTGGCTATAAATACTGCAAAAGATATTATTAGTAATAATAAAACATTATTTGGGATATGTCTAGGACATCAAGTAATTGCTTTAGCTAATGGTATTTCAACTTATAAAATGCATAACGGACATAGAGGTATTAATCATCCTGTTATGAATTTAGTAACTGGAAAAGGAGAGATTACCTCACAGAACCACGGTTTTGCAATTAATAGAGAAGAAGCAGAGGCTAATTCTAATATTGAGATTACTCATGTACATCTTAATGATAAAACCGTCGCCGGTATTAAAATGAAAAATAAAAAAGTTTTCTCTGTTCAATATCATCCAGAAGCAAGTCCTGGTCCTCATGATGCTGATTATCTTTTTGATGATTTTTTTAATATGATTAAAACAACGTCCAACTAAAACGTTGTAGTTTAAATAAAGGTTATTTGTCACAGTTTTTAAGGGTTTGAAGCAGTTTTCTAACAGCTTACTTTTGTATATTTACAGCAATTTCAACATAAATTCAAATAAAAATATGAGTATCATAATTAACATTCACGCAAGGCAAATTTTAGATTCAAGAGGTAATCCTACAGTAGAGGTAGATGTAATTACAGAGAATGGAGTAATGGGAAGAGCAGCTGTTCCTTCTGGCGCATCAACAGGAGAGCATGAGGCTGTGGAATTACGTGATGGAGGTAAGGCTTTTATGGGTAAAGGTGTGACTAAAGCCGTTGCTAATGTAAATACTGCAATTGCTGAAGAAATTATTGGTATGTCTGTTTTTGAGCAAAATTTAATTGATCAAACCATGATCGAATTAGATGGAACTCCAAACAAATCTAAATTAGGAGCTAATGCAATATTAGGAGTTTCTTTAGCTGTAGCTAAAGCAGCTGCAGAAGAATTAGGAATGCCTTTATATAGATATGTGGGTGGGGTTAGTGCAAACACCTTGCCAGTGCCAATGATGAATATTATAAATGGAGGTTCACATTCTGATGCTCCAATTGCTTTTCAAGAGTTTATGGTAATGCCGGTTAAGGCAAAAACCTTTTCTCATGCTATGCAAATGGGGACTGAAATATTTCATAATTTAAAGAAAGTATTACACGATAGAGGATTAAGTACTGCAGTTGGTGATGAAGGTGGTTTTGCTCCAAATTTAGCTGGGGGTACTGAAGATGCTTTAGACACTATTGCAAAGGCGGTTGCTCAAGCGGGATATAAATTAGGTGATGATGTAATGATCGCTTTAGATTGTGCAGCAGCAGAATTTTACGTAAATGGAAAATACGATTACACAAAATTTGAAGGAGATAAAGGGGTGATTAGAACTTCAGAAGAACAAGCACAGTATTTAGCTGATTTAGCAGCTAAATATCCTATCATCTCTATCGAAGATGGTATGGATGAAAATGACTGGGATGGTTGGAAATCTTTAACAGAAAAAATTGGTGATAAAGTTCAACTTGTTGGTGATGATTTATTTGTTACTAATGTTGAGCGATTGTCGAAGGGTATTGAGAATGGAATTGCAAACTCTATATTAATTAAAGTAAACCAAATAGGTACATTAACTGAGACAATCTCTGCAGTGAATATGGCGAAGAATGCAGGTTATACCTCTGTTATGTCTCACCGTTCTGGAGAAACAGAAGATAACACTATTGCAGATTTAGCAGTAGCCTTAAATACTGGCCAAATAAAAACAGGTTCTGCTTCAAGATCTGATAGAATGGCTAAGTACAATCAACTTCTTAGGATAGAAGAAGAGTTAGGTAGTATGGCTTATTATCCTCAAGAAAAAGCCTTTAAAATTAAATAACATAATATTTTATATTATAAAAAGCCTTTCTGATATCAGAAGGGCTTTTTTTTTGAGAAATTTTTAGTTTATTAACGTTATCATGAATTAAATAATTATATTGATATTCTAAATAAGTTGAATTTTTTTAAGGGAATAAATGAATAATTTTCTTTTTGTAGCCGCTGAGAATGATGCCATTCCAAATTGTAAAGCTGGAGGTATGGGAGACGTGGTTAGAGATGTACCTCGTCAAATATCCGAAAGAGGTGATAGTGCGCATATTGTTGTGCCTGCTTATTGCAGGCTTCATAAGAATGGGGAGTTTTTAATGAATTTGAACTTTCAATTAAGAGGACTTAACTATACTGCGGAACTTTATAAAGTTACTCCTAAAAAAGAATTAGAAAATTTATATCATTATGTTATTCATCATCCAGAAATAGAGGCTGGAGATATTGCACACATCTATCATAATGATCCAGAAGAGCCTTTTTTTACCGATGCTATCAAATACTTTATTTTTTGTACGGCAGTGGCAGAGGCCGTAAAAGAAAATGCTTTTGGAACCCTTGATGTTGTGCATCTTCATGATTGGCATTCAAGTTTGTTATTATTTTTAAGAAAGTACCACCCATCTTATACCATACTTCATCAGATAAGATTTGTTTATACGATTCATAATTTAGCTATTCAGGGCATAAGACCTTTTGAAAATAATTATTCTTCAGTTCGTAATTGGTTTCCTGATATAGAAATAGACTATGATGTGTTGATGGACTATCGATACAGAGATTGTATAAACTTAATGGCTGTTGGCGTTCGTCTAGCTGATGCAGTTCATACGGTATCACCATCTTATAAAGAGGATATTTTGTTACCTAGTAATCCTCCTGAGTTTATTGGGGGTGAGGGTTTGGAATTAGATTTACAAGCCGCAGCTCATGAAGGGCGACTGTTTGGAATTTTAAATGGATCTAATTATAATAATATAAGAGCAGCCGAAACTGGAAAATTATATCGGAATACAGTAAAAGCAATTTTTGGTTGGCTACAGGAAGAGTCAAAAAAGTATAAATCAGATTTCTTAGCGCATACTGGTGAGAAAATTATGCAGTATGTGGAGAAAAATCCAGAATTCATTGTTTCCAGTGTAGCTCGTTTAACAGAACAAAAGTTTTATTTTATCATGCATTCACCAGATGCATTTGTTAAAATATTAAAAAAGTTAGAAAAAGTGAATGGCATTTTTATGCTTTTAGGAACAGGAGCACCTGAATACGAAGAATTATTTCGTAAATTAAGTTATGAACATAAGAATTTTATCTTCACCAATGGGCAATCAGAGGATTTAATAGATAGTATTTATTTAGAATCGGACTTATACTTTATGCCTAGTTTATTTGAACCATGTGGTATAAGTCAAATGTTGGCAATGCGTAACGGACATCCTTGTTTAGTTCATTATACTGGGGGTTTAAAGGATACTGTAAAGCATTTAGAAACAGGGTTTACATTTGACGGTAAAACAACCGATGAAAAAATTAATAACATGGTAGATTCTTTCGATGTTGTTTTGGATTTGTTTGTAAATGATAAACCAGCATGGAATAAGATCAAAGCAAATGCAAAAAAAGAGCGGTTTACTTGGAAAAATTCTGTTGATGACTATTATAAATTACTATATGCTATAACTGTGTAGTGAAGTTTTATTGCCAAAATTTATAAATAATCAATAGAAAATCAATTTTTATTATTAATAAAATAAATGATTTTTAGAAATTGTTAATGGCATCCCTTTTTCATAAATTTACGAAGTACTAAAAGTTAATTATACACATGTCAAAAACAGCTACATTACAATACAATGGAAAATCATATGAATTTCCAGTTATAAAGGGTACCGAAGATGAACTAGCCATAGATATCAAAACTTTAAGATCGGCTACTGGAATGATTACCATCGATCCAGGGTATAAAAATACAGGTTCTTGTGAAAGTGCTATAACTTTTTTAGATGGCGAAAAAGGAATACTTCGTTATCGAGGATATTCTATTGAAGAATTAGCAGAAAAAGCTGATTTTTTAGAAGTAGCATTTTTATTGATTTTTGGAGAACTTCCAAATAAAGAACAATTAAATCAGTTTCATTCTGATATAAAATCAGAATCTACCGTTGATGAAGAAATGAAAAAGATTTTGGATGGTTTTCCAAAGTCTGCACATCCAATGGGAGTTTTATCATCATTAACAAGTGCACTTATAGCCTTTAATCCTGCTTCTGTTAATGTGAGTTCAGAGAAGGAAATGTATTGGGCAATTGTTCGTATCATGGCTAAGTTCCCAGTTCTTGTAGCTTGGACCATGAGAAAGAAAAAAGGGTTACCGTTGGATTATGGTGATGATAGCTTAGGTTATGTTGAGAATATTCATAAAATGATGTTCAAAAAACCTAATCAAGAATACAAGCAAAATAAAACTATAATTGATGCTTTAGATAAGTTATTAATATTACACGCAGATCACGAGCAAAATTGTTCTACATCTACGGTTCGTATTGTAGGTTCTTCACATGCAGGTTTATTTGCTTCATTATCAGCAGGGATTTCCGCATTATGGGGCCCACTTCATGGTGGGGCTAACCAGGCTGTATTAGAAATGCTAGAAGCTATTGAAGAAGATGGTGGTGATACTAAAAAGTATATGGCTAAAGCCAAAGACAAAGAAGATCCTTTTAGATTAATGGGCTTTGGACATAGAGTTTATAAGAATTTTGATCCCCGAGCAAAAATAATAAAAAAATCAGCAGACGACGTTCTTGGTGACCTTGGAATAGACGATCCTATTTTGTCTATTGCTCAAGGTTTAGAAAAAGAAGCATTAGAGGATCCTTATTTTGTAAAAAGAAAACTGTATCCCAATGTTGATTTTTATTCAGGTATCATTTATCGTGCACTTGGAATACCAACGGAAATGTTTACCGTTATGTTTGCATTAGGAAGATTGCCAGGTTGGATAGCGCAATGGAGAGAAATGCGATTAAACGGTGAGCCAATAGGTCGTCCAAGACAAGTGTATGTTGGTGAGAACCTTAGGTCATTTGTTCCTGTGGAAAAAAGATAAAAAATATAGTATTAACAAAAAAAGCTACCTTTTTATAAAAAAAGGTAGCTTTTTTTGTTTTTAAAATCCTAATATATTAAAATTAGTTTTAATCTTTGCAAAAAAAAATGGCGTATGCTTCAGTTGAATGTTAAAAATGAAACAGCTAAATTAAAAGCGGTAATTTTAGGTACTGCAGAAAGCTGTGGACCCACACCTAGACCTGAAGATGCATATGATCCAAAATCATTAGAACATATACTAGCGGGGACATATCCCCTTGAAAAAGACATGATTTTAGAGATGGATGCTTTTGAAAAGGTCTTAAAAAAATATGATGTACAAGTATTCAGACCAAAAGTGTTGAAAGATTGTAATCAAATTTTTTCAAGGGATATTGCTTTTGTTATAGAGGATACATTTTTCAAAGCTAATATCTTACCCGACCGGGAAGAAGAGTTTTTAGCTATACAACATGTGATAGATCAAATTAACCCTGATAAGGTAATTTACCTACCTGAAGAAGCTCATATTGAAGGTGGTGATGTTATGCCGTGGAATAATTATATTTTTATTGGTATTTATACCGCTGTGAATTACTCACATCAAATTACAGCCAGAACAAATATGCTAGCAGTTGAGTATATAAAAAAAATATTTCCACATAAAATTGTGAAGACTTTTGAATTAAGAAAATCTACGAATGCTAGAGAAAATGCTTTGCATTTAGATTGTTGCTTTCAACCTATAGGGAAGGATAAGGCCATACTTCATAAAAATGGCTTTTTAATAGAAGAAGAATACCAATGGCTGGTAGATTTTTTTGGAGCTAAAAATATTTTTGAAATAACCAGTGACGAAATGTATGATATGTTTAGTAACGTTTTTTCAATATCGGAAGAAGTTATTGTTTCAGAGCAAAATTTCACTAGATTAAATACTTGGTTGCGAGAGAAGGGATTTACTGTTGAGGAAATTCCCTATGCGGAGATTTCTAAGCAAGAAGGTCTGTTGCGGTGCAGCACTATGCCATTGATACGAGTCTAAATTATTTAGTTTTCGGCAATTTTTATATTTTTTTAAACCATAACTTCACATACTAATTAATGCTTCCATATGCAAATTACTAATACTATTTTAATGGTTAGGCCGGTTGCCTTTCGTAAGAACGAACAGACGGCTGTTAATAATTATTTTCAAGAAGATCTTGATATTAAAAATGCGGAGATAAATTCAAAGGCTCAATTAGAATTTGATGCTTTTGTTGTCGTTTTACGTGATAAAGGTGTAAATGTGATTGTTGTTGACGACACTAAAAATCCTGACACACCTGATTCTATTTTTCCAAATAATTGGATTTCTTTTCATAAGGATGGTACTGTAGGTTTGTATCCAATGTTTGCTGAAAATAGACGAGATGAACGTCGTGAAGATATACTTGAAATCTTGGAGAGTAAAGGCTTTGTGATTACCAACGTAGTTGATTATTCTTCTGCTGAAGATGAAGGCTTTTTTCTAGAAGGTACTGGAAGTATAGCATTAGATCGCCTAAATAAAAAGGCTTATTGTGCGCTTTCCGATAGAGCTGATGAGGAACTATTTATTGAATTCTGTGAAGATTTTGATTATTTTCCTGTTTTATTTACAGCAAATCAATCTGTGGATGGCAGGCGTATGCCAATCTACCATACCAATGTAATGATGTGTTTAGGGGAAACTTTTTCAGTAATTTGTGCCGATACCATCGATAATAAGAAAGAGCGCAAAGTGGTACTTGATCATCTGAATCATGATGGAAAAGAGATTATTCGTATTTCTGAACAACAAATGCATCAATTTGCAGGGAATATGCTTCAAGTGTTGGGAGCTAATAATCAACCTTATTTAGTTATGAGTTCTGCTGCATATCATAGTCTTACGCCAGAACAAATTAAAAATATTTCCAAGCATTGCGAGATTGTTCATAGCTCATTAGAAACTATAGAGACTTGCGGTGGAGGTAGTGCACGTTGTATGATGGCAGAAGTGTTTCTGCCTAAAAATTAACACATAATTTAAAAGTAATTCCCCTAAAAACAAGGGGAATTCTTTTTTCAAATTTTATTTTGAGGTATATGCAATTCCACGAAGCATTCCTCCAAAAATAAAAAAATGAAAAGGCAGTATACTATACCAATATAATCTACCTCGTAATCCTCTTGGTCTAAAGGTTGCCGTCTGATGCAGGATATTGTTTTCGTCTATTTTAAACTCTAGCCAAGCCTCACCCGGTAGGCGCATTTCCGCAAATAATAACAAGCGTTTATTTTTTTTGTCAGCAAGTAAAACCCTCCAGAAATCTAAAGCATCTCCTGTATATATTTTATCAGTATGTGTTCGGCCACGTCGTAATCCTACCCCACCAGACATTTTATCAAGGATGCCTCTTATACGCCATAACCAGTTTGCATAGTACCAACCCGTCTCACCTCCAATTTTCCAAATATTTTGCAAAGCTAATTCAGGGTCAGGTACTTTTATGGTTTTTTTGTCCGTTAGTACGCCATATTTAGGGACTTGAATATATTTTTCTAAATTCTTTCTAAAGCGACCACTAACCATGCTATCTTTCCAACTACTGACGACTAGATTTTGCTCAATTTTTTTAAATGCCATAGCTATTGCATCTCTGTATGATAAAGGATTTATGTCAAGTATGGTTTGTAATCTTTTGTCCTTGGCAACTACTTCCATTTTCATACTATCCACTAAGTTTATTGCTAATTTGTAAGAGGTAGAGGTAACAAAGTATAGCCAATACGAAGAAAGCTTAGGTGTCATAATAGGTACGGTAACTATCCAATTTTTAAAGCCTCTTGCCGATGCATATTGATGGAGCATGTCTTTATAGGTCAATATATTTGGACCAGCAATATCAAATGAATCGTTGTACGTTTTTTCATTACCAATTACACCAGTTAAAAAACTAATCACATCTCTGATGGCTATAGGCTGGGTTTTGGTTAAAACCCATTTCGGGGTAATCATAAAAGGAAGCTTTTCACATAAATCACGAATTATTTCAAATGAGGAACTTCCTGATCCTACAATTATTCCTGCTCGCAATACGGTTAATTCAAAACTACCTTGATAGAGAATATCTTCAACATTTTTTCTTGAACTTAAGTGTTTAGAAAGTTTTTCATCATTAACGATGCCACTAAGATAGATGACTTGTTTTACCTTAGTTTGGGCCATATATGCATTGAAATTAAGAGCGGTAATTTCTTCTTTTTTGTCAAAGTCTTGCGTAGAAGAACTCATAGAATGAACTAGAAAATAGGCAACGTCAATAGCTATAGGTATTTTATTTGGAACAACAGCATCTAATAAATCTATTTCAATAACATCTATTTGCTCTCGTATTTCTTTGTCAATTGAAAACCGGCTTTCATCTCTCACGGCACATACTACTTGATGCCCAAGTGCTAATAGTTGAGGAAGTAATCGCATTCCGATATAACCGTTTGCACCGGTAAGTAAAATTTTCATTTTTACGTTTTTTATAAATCCATTAGTGTAGTAGGAGCATTGTCTGCCTTATAGTCGAGAATTTTTCTAAAAAACTTTTGAATAGCCTTAGTGTCAGCTTTTATTTTGATAAAATGATGATCTCTATAGATGGCGTATATGGCAAAGTCACCTTTATAAATAGTTAATTTATAAAAAGGAATAACTAAAGCGTAAGTTTCTAAAAGAGATCTGAATCGTACAATAATTCCCTTTGGTCGAATTTCTATAGTACAGGTGTCAGTATTATTATCTAAAATTAAAAAGTTTTGAATAGCTATACTGGTTCCGGTAATGAATAGTTTTGGAGATCCAATACCTTTCATCGCCCAACGCTCTTTTAAAGTAAATGGTTTACCTACCTCTTCATCAACTTTTCGTGTAATCTCTTTGTTATTATAAGATACATTAACGAGCATGCTTAACTATTTTGATTGATTATGCTGCCTATTGTTTTTTTAGACTGTTTCATTTTGCAGTTTTCCTATAAAGTTAAGCAAATTGACAGGGTTTAAACCTGAACTTGCCTATAAAAGCACAAAAAAATGATTAGTTTTGCAGCTTGATAAGTCAATATTCTATGAACATCCAGAACGTTTTAGAAACCAAAGTAAAAGAAGCGGTTTCAGCAATTTTTCAAGCAGAATTACCAGCTGTAGAATTTCAGCCAACTCGGAAAGATTTTGAAGGTGATATTACTGTAGTTATTTTTCCTATGTTACGTGTTGTAAGAGGTAATCCTGTACAAATAGGAGAGCAAATTGGTGCGTATTTGGTAAAGGAAGTAGAAGAAGTGTCCTCATTTAATGTGATAAAGGGTTTCTTAAACTTGGTGATTAGTGATCGTTTCTATTTAAATTTTTTCAATGCTATTAATAAAGATTCAACTTTTGGCTTTGTTAAAACAAGTGATGCCGATGCTGTAATGGTAGAATATTCTTCTCCCAATACGAATAAACCATTGCATTTAGGACATATTAGAAATAACTTATTGGGGTATTCAGTTGCTGAAATTTTAAAAGCATCAGGGAAAAAAGTATATAAAACTCAAATAATTAATGATAGAGGAATACATATTTGTAAAAGTATGTTGGCCTGGCAGAAATTTGGAAAAGGAGAAACCCCAGAAAATACTGGTTTAAAGGGTGATAAGCTTGTCGGTAATTATTATGTAGCTTTCGATAAAGCGTATAAGGCTGAAATAGCCGATTTGATAGCAAGTGGTTTGGATAAAGAAGCTGCTGAAAAGCAGGCACCAATTTTATTAGAAGCGCAACAAATGCTATTAAAATGGGAAGCTGGGGATGACGAAGTTGTTTCGCTTTGGAAGAAAATGAACCAGTGGGTATATGCTGGGTTTGAAGTGACCTACAAAAATTTAGGGGTAGATTTTGATACCTTATACTATGAAAGTGATACCTATTTGTTGGGTAAGGATGTTGTTGCAGCAGGATTAGAAAAGGGTGTTTTTTTTAAGAAAGAAGATGGTAGCGTTTGGATAGATTTAACTGATGAAGGTCTAGATGAAAAAATAGTACTGAGATCCGATGGTACTGCCGTTTATATGACGCAAGATATTGGTACCGCGATACAACGTGTTAAAGATCATCCTGATGTTAGTGGAATGGTATATACCGTTGGTAATGAACAAGATTATCATTTTAAAGTATTGTTTCTAATATTAAAGAAACTAGGCTTTTCATGGTCAGAAAATTTATTTCATTTGAGTTATGGAATGGTAGATCTACCAAGTGGAAAAATGAAAAGTCGAGAAGGTACTGTTGTTGATGCTGATGATTTAATGGTTGATATGACCAATACCGCTACTGCGATTTCAGAAGAACTAGGTAAACTCGAAGAGTATTCTGATGCCGAAAAGAAGCATTTGTATAAAATTATTGGGTTAGGGGCTTTAAAATATTATATCTTAAAAGTAGATCCTAAAAAACGGATTTTATTCAACCCTGAAGAATCCGTAGATTTTCAAGGAAATACGGGTCCGTTTATTCAGTATACCTATGCTAGAATTCAGTCTATTTTAAGAAAGGCTGAAGAACTAAAATTATCTGATTATAATGGTCTTTCTGAGCTTCATGAAAAGGAAAAAGAATTGATTAAACAATTGTTAGTATATCCAGAAATGATTCAGTTGGCAGCAGCAAATTACAGTCCCGCTTTAATAGCCAATTATACCTATGATTTAGTCAAAGAATTTAATTCGTTCTACCAAAATGTTTCTATTTTAGGAGAATCAGATGATTTAAAGAAAGCATTCAGAATACAATTATCAAAAAAGGTTAGTGAAGTTATTCAATCTGCATTTCAACTATTAGGTATTCAAGTTCCTGATAGAATGTAAGGTTTAAATTTATGGGTAAAATTTAATATATGCTAGCACCGTTAGTGTTTTTAGTGCCGATTATCGCCTATTTCTTATATATACTTTACTATGCCTACAGCTTGTATTTTGCAAAATTAAAACCGCTTACAATTTCTGAAAAGAAAATAATTTTAAATAATTTCCCTGTCTATAAAAAGCTATCATCTCGTCAGAAGCAGAAGTTTGAATATCGCATTCTACGTTTTAGAAAAGAAAAACAATTTATTTTTCATGGGTTGATTCCTAGACAAGAAGATATGGCTTTGCTTTTGAGTGCAACGGGTACTATGTTGACTTTAGGTTTAAAAAGTTATAGAATACCTGCAATTGAAAGAATAATTATTTATCCAAATCAGTATTTTTCAAAACTAAATAAGCAAAACCATATAGGAGAGTACAATCCAGCTTTAAAAACACTTGTTTTTTCGGCAGCACACGTTAAGCAGGGTTTTGAAATACCTAATGATAATAAGAACCTTGGAATTCATGAATTTGCACATGCATTAAGTTTTAATTCAATCTTGGAAAGTACAAGGGAGGCAAGACTTTTTAGAATGCAAATAGTGAAAGTAAATGACTTATTTGAAGCGCCAGAATTTATACTTAAAATGAACAAGATTAGTTACTTCCGAGCCTATGGTAGAGCAAATATGCATGAGTTTTTTGCCGTGGCAACGGAAAACTATGTAGAAACACCAAAACAGTTTTATAATGAGTTCCCTGAACTCTATAAAATTATAGGTAAAATGCTAAATTTTGATTTTCATGATCCGGTAGAAAATTAGTATTTAAAAAAACAGTCTAAAACTAATATTAGGCGTTATGCCCAAAGAAATATTTTCAATAGTTTCAATTTCATCATTATCATTAAGTCTATAGTATGTGTTTAGAATATTTTTTTTGTTGAAAAAATTCAAAACAGAAGCACCTAGTGAGGCATTTATATTTTCATTTAAATTAAATTCATACACAGCGGATGCATCAGTTCTTATAAAGCTTGTTATTCGACTGCTATTCGGACTTGCATAATTAATGGTGTGTGGAACTGTACTTGTGTTGATTGCATTATTACCTGCTACAGGCTTAGTATATGGTCTTCCTGTTCTATAATTGACACCTAGTCCGAGTTTAATCTTTTGATAAGTGAATGTACTTGCAAAGGTGAAGGTATGCTTGATGTCTAAATTATTGGGAAATTGATTAGGGACAATTGCATCAAAAGTATAATTGTTATTATTGTAGGTGTATGTAAGCCAGTTACTCAAGTTTTTGGATTTTTGATTAATTAAAAACTCAAAACCGTTGATAGAATATTTTCCAATTTCACCATTAAATTGATCTTCGTTTTGAAAACCTTGTGTAGCCGTGCTAATTCCGTTGACATATTTGTAAAACCCTTCAAGACCTATGTATAACTTATTTTTATCATAACTAATACCGAGTGATACTTGTTTACTCCTCGTAATCGGCAATTTATTTTCATCGGATAGTACCCATCTTCTTTTTTCTATACCAAGAAAATTTTGTTTTAAATCGATTACCTGATTCGTAGTCTGATTTTTGAATTCCCCTTGTAATTCTAGCTTAATATCATCAGCTATTTTGTAATTGATGTTAATTCTGGGTTCAATCAGTAGTTTTTTAAAAGTATCAATATTTTCAATATAGTTTAATCGAGCACCGCCTCTTGCCCATAATTTTTCATTTTCTGATGTATACTTAATTTCAGAAAATAGGGCATGAGTTCTTATTACCCCTTTAATATTACTCTTATAAGGAGGTAAAGTAACATTGGTAAAGTTGGTGATACCAACTTCGTTAAATTGATACCCATTTTGCCAATTAATTACATCGGAAAAATTGTAGGAAGTACTTAATTGAATGGCTGTTTCTAGAACTTTATTATTTTGATATAGTTGTTGATTGGAATTTGGTAATATATTTTCGGAATCTAAATTATACTTGGTGTAATAAATGTTCAATTGTGTGCTAAAATTGTCATTCCATGAACTTGCTAAATTTCCACCGATAGAGAAATTGGTTTGCTCTAATCCACTTTGAGTAGTTTCAGTAGTACTATTGTTTGTTTCTTTATAATCTAAAAGATTATTTATCGCTATAAAGCTTACTCTGAATTTCTGGTTATCGTTGATGTTGTACAGCAATTTTCCAGTGAAATCGTAAAAATAAAAATCTTCATTTCTAATTATTACTTCATTATTTTCTGGTGTATTTTTTACTTCAGAATCTTGAAAAGCTCTATCATAGAATCGATTATAGGTTGGAGTATTTAGAAAATCGGTTATCGATCGTCTTCCAGAGAATTGTAGTCCTATATTTTGCGTTAATGGAATTTGACCATAAAGATCTCCACTGATCAGGTTAATACCTGATCCACCAAGAAAGGTGTCAGATAATTTGTTTTTAGTTTGCATACTTATTACACTACTAACTCCATCTCCATAGGCAGCACTAGTTCCATTTTTAATAATACTTACTTTCTCGGTTAAGTATGGATTAAATGCAGAAATTAATCCAAAAAAATGACCAGACTGGTACATTTTTATCCCATCCCAAAGTATTAGATTTTGATCATTCGTACCTCCACGAACATTAATGTCAGAAACAGTTTCGTCTATGCTTTTGATACCAGGTAATACTTGTACCGTTTGTAAAACATCAGGTTCTATAAGACCAGGGAGTATTCCAAAGTCTTTTGTTTTTATAGCAATACTAGCGTCTTGTTGTTTTTCAAGTCCAGTTGTTAAAAATTTATAAAGGATTACTTCTTGTAATTCTTGGTAATTCTGAGATAAAAGTATGGTTGTACAAGGGCTTTTAAGTATTAAATCTTCCGCTTTAATAAATTGTGGTTTAAAGCCTAAATGTCTAATTTCTATGATTGCCTTTCGGGGTATCTTTTCGAGATAAAAGGCACCATTTTCATCTGTAATTTTACGAATTGAATTTTCTAAAACATGTATAGTGGCACCTGTGACCGTATTTTGCTCAAAGTTATCAAGTACAAACGCGCAAATGTTTATAGTGCCGCTAGAAATTGTATAATACCTTTCATCTAGCTTAAGGATTTGCAGTTGGGTTTGGGTTTTAATGTTTTCTAAAATCTCCGTTAAGGTTTGCGCTTTGGGTGTACTTATAACTATTGATTTTAAATCTTCATCGGCAAATGAAAATTTTATTTGAAAAGTTGCTTCTAAATGGTCTAAATAAGAAATTATGGGAATAGCGGGTACTGTATTTTCTTGCGCTTTAGTAGTAAACGTAATAAAAAATAGCGAGACAATAAATAGGGTTCGAAAATTAATGGGGTGCGTTTTCTGCATATAAAAGCACTTTATTCTTCTCTAATTTAAACTTTATTTGGTTAGGAAGGCAGATGCTTTTAAGTGCTAGTTCTATTTGTTTGTTTGTAAAACTACCTGTGAATAAAGTATTCGTATCAATATTTTTTGTTTCGACCTTGATATTGTATTGTCTTTCAAATTCTTTTAGAACAAAAACTAGAGGTATGCTTTTAAATGAGCTTTCATTATTCATCCATGATGGAAATGAATTTTTTGGACCCTCTGCGGCTATAACTTCATTATTGATCACCAAAAAAGAACTTCCAAAAGGTAACTTAATAGTATTACCTTTAAAAGTTACACTCACAAGGCCTTCATAGCAAGTAACTTCATAAAAACCTTTTCTGTTTTCAACATTAAACTGAGTGCCTAAAACAGTCACGAGACCATTAGAAGTTTCTACAGTGAATTTTTTTCCTTTTGCAACTTTAAAAAAAGCTTCTCCTTCAAGGGTTACATTTCTCTGGCTATCCCAATTATTTTTGTTGTAAGAAATTTTAGATTCTGCATTTAAGATAACTTCAGAAGTATCGGGTAATAGTAGCGTATCGTTTTGTGCTAAATCAGTCTTTATAGTTTCATCTAAAGAATTTAGATAAAAATAGGATCCAGTAACTAATAGAACAACAACTGCTGCTATACGCATTAGCTTTTTGATTGGACTAAGGCGTATCACTTTAACTTTAGAACGCTTATTTATACTCTCGTTTAATGCTTTTTCTATATCAAACGTAGGAGCTTGTAGTTTGCTAGAAACTTCAGCAATTTTTTTATAAGATGCGTACTCCTCGGTTTTTTTAAATTCCGCGAGTTCTTCCTCTGACAATTCGTTGTTGAGCCATTTGGCTAAATAATTTTCTTGCATAATTTATGCTTTATATTCTTAAAACAACTCACAGATGAAATACCCTACTTCCACTAGTTGTTTTTTATTATTCTTTATAATTAGTAATTATCTTTCAACCATCAACCATCAACCATCAACCATCAACCATCAACCAAATTATAACCCTTCAATTTTTTCACGCAATGATTTTAAGGCTAAATGCATTCGTTTTTCAATAGCTTTGATACTTACATTTTCCATTTCTGCAATTTCTGCGTATTTCTTCCCATCAATTCTGTTTAATAAAAAAGTAATGCGTTGGTTTTCTGGTAAATCAGCTAGCGCTTTTTCTATTTTTTCTTGATATTGCTTTTCTTCTAATAAAAATTCTGGAGATTCATGAGATACGGCTAAAGACACGTCAGCATATTTTAAGCGCACTTTTTCTGCCTTTATTACATTTAAATATAGGTTGTTTGCTACCGTATATACATAGGCCTTAGCTTTATTTGGAGAAACCTTTGTGCAATTCTCCCAAAGCTTTATAAATGCTTCTTGAACAGCATCATAGGCTTTTTCTTCATTGCCAAATTTATAATATATATAATTAAAGACCGTTTTAGAATTGGCTTTAAAGAGCATGTTATATACTTGTTCTTCACATACATTATCTTCTTTGGAACTCATTAATTTATAATCTAAAAGTGTTTTTCAAAGATATTTTAAAAATAATTAAAAAAGGAGGTAGGGTATTTTTAAAGTCCGTTGTTATAGAATTGTAATAACATTAAAAACCAAATCATTATGAAAAATGTTTTAAATAATTTTGCATACATAAGCCTACTTATTTTTGCATTAACAGTTTCTTCTTGCCAAGATGAGTTTGAAGAGCTACCGAATACAGAAGATCAAACAACTATTACTGCTAGTTCTAGTACAGCACAACTTATAATGCAAACTAGTTCTAATGATGGTTCGTACGATAATATTGTAGATGGCTCAAGTTGTTTTGCCGTACAATTTCCATACACAGTACAAGTTAATGGGTTAGAAATTACCATTGATTCTATTGATGATTTAAAGTTAATTGAGAAGATTTTTGATGAATTGGATGATGATGATGATATTCTTGATATTATTTTTCCAATTGACATCACCTTATCCGATTTTTCAGAAATTAGAATTAGTGGAATAGAGGGTCTAAGAGAGTTAGCGTCGGAATGTGTTGAAGGTGGTGATGATGATGATATAGAATGTATTGATTTTGTGTACCCTTTAACCTTTTTTACTTTTGATATTAATAAACAACAAACAGGGAGTGTTGTTATAGAGAGTGATAGAGATTTACGTAGTTTCTTTCATGAATTGGGAGAAGATGATATTGTAAGTTTAGATTTTCCGGTACAATTAAAATTGTATGATGGTACTAAAATTACTGTTAGTAATCATGCAGAATTGGCGGATGCAATTAGAAGTGTTAAAGATGCGTGTGACGAGGATGATGATGATGATTATAATGATGACGATTTTGATAAAGAACGTTTAGATAATTATTTAGTAGAATGTCCATTAATAGTTAGAGAAGTAAAACGAGATAATCAAGATCAAACTGATCAATACTTTGAATATGCAATGAACTTTAAGGAAAACGGAGAAGTTAAAGTTTTTGATCGCAACGGTAATATTTTGAGTGGAACATGGAGTACTCGAGTTGGAGAAGAGCGAGTTCTTTTGACTCTAAGTTTTGATACTTTAGTTGATTTTTCTTTAGAGTGGTTTATTTATGAAATCGAAGAAGGAAAAATCAAATTATTTGCGGGTGATGGGAATAAAATTATTATGAAAAGAAATTGCGAGTTTGTAACCAATGTTCCGGATAGATTAAGAACAATCTTGAAAGAATGTAGTTGGGAAATTGCAAAAGTTATTGTTGCTGGCGATCCTATTGAACGTTTAATTGGGTATGATTTTAAATTTCACCCCAATAATGTGGTAACCCTAAGTGAAGGAGAAATTGTTTCTGAAGGTACTTGGGAGATTAAATTAAATGAACAAAATGTGCTAGTAATGGCAATTTCAATTGGTGCTGAGCAAGATATAAGCTTTGAGTGGCCAATTGTAGACTTAACCGATGAGCGTTTGAAATTCGAAATTCCAGGTACCGCTTATGAATTGGTTTTAGAAAGAAATTGTAATGAAAGCATTGTTTGTTCTGAAGCATATATTGCAGATGTTATTCAAAATTGTAAATGGAAAATCACCAATGAAGATGGGACTTTCTTCGAGGAATTAAAAATAGATTTTTCAAATATGAATATACATGTTCATAACCCTAATGATACTGTGGTTGATGAAGGGAATTGGGAAATTAGCGGTTCAGTTTTAACATTTAATAATTTGAGCATGACACTTGCGAATTACATTGGTGAATGGAATGTTTTCTACTGTGGAGATGGCTTATTTAAACTAAAGCGTGGAGAAGAAATCATTGTTTTAACAAAAACATGTGATTAAATATAATTACGAATAGAGAACTTAATCTAAAAAAAAAAGGGCAGCTTTTATAGGCGGCCCTTTTTTTTGTGGTTAATTTTTTCAATCAAACTTCAGACTTCGCATTGTTATTATTAAATTTGCAGCACTTGATAATAAGGTACTACTATGTTTGATAATTTAAGCGAAAAGTTAGATAAAGCACTTCATGTTCTAAAAGGGCATGGACAGATCACAGAAATTAATGTTGCCGAGACTTTAAAAGAAGTCCGTAGAGCTTTACTTGATGCCGATGTCAACTTTAAAATAGCTAAAGAATTTACGAATAGCGTAAAAGAAAAAGCATTAGGTCTAGATGTTTTAACTTCTCTTCAACCAGGCCAGTTAATGGTGAAATTGGTTAAAGATGAGCTGACCGAACTAATGGGTGGTGAAGTAGAGGGCGTAAACTTGTCTGGTAATCCATCGATTATACTAATGTCTGGTTTGCAAGGTTCGGGTAAAACTACGTTCTCTGGAAAATTAGCTAATTATTTAAAGAATAAAAAAACTAAAAAACCTTTATTAGTTGCCTGTGATGTCTATCGTCCTGCGGCTGTAGATCAATTACATGTTGTAGGTGAGCAGATTGGTGTTGAGGTGTTTTCAGATCGAGGAAATACAGATCCAGTTGCAATTTCTAAAGCAGGTATTGCTTATGCAAAAGCTAATGGCCATAATGTGGTTATTATTGATACCGCTGGTCGTTTAGCTGTTGATGAAGAAATGATGAATGAAATTGCCAATATTCATAAGGCAATTCAACCACAAGAAACCTTGTTTGTTGTTGATGCTATGACAGGGCAAGATGCTGTAAATACTGCTAAGGCCTTTAACGATATCTTAAATTTTGATGGGGTTATTCTAACAAAGTTAGATGGTGATACACGTGGGGGAGCTGCAATTTCAATTAAATCGGTAGTTAATAAACCAATTAAATTTATTGGTACAGGAGAAAAAATGGATGCTATAGATGTATTCTATCCTTCTCGTATGGCCGAGCGTATCTTAGGAATGGGTGATGTTGTGTCTTTAGTAGAAAGAGCACAAGAGCAGTTTGATGAAGAGGAAAGTAGAAAAATTCAAAAGAAGATTGCTAAAAATCAATTTGGGTTTGATGACTTTTTAAGTCAGATCCAGCAGATAAAGAAAATGGGGAGCATCAAAGACCTTATGGGGATGATTCCAGGTGCAGGGAAGGCATTAAAAGGATTAGATATTGAAGATGATGCCTTCAAGCACGTAGAAGCTATTATTCACTCGATGACTCCTTTAGAAAGAGCTACACCTACTAAATTAGATTCGAGTAGAAAAAAGCGCATAGCAAAGGGTAGTGGTAGAAATATTCAAGAAGTAAATCAATTGCTAAAGCAATTTGATCAAATGAGTAAAATGATGAAAATGATGCAAGGTGGCGGTGGTAAGAAAATGATGCAAATGATGGGTGCAATGAAAGGAATGAAGTAAGCATTGTATGATTTTATAGTATAAGACAGCAAAAAAATAAAAAAGTATATAAATCCAACCATATAAGATGCAACTATTAGACGGTAAAAAAGTTTCAAACGAAATAAAAGATGAAATAGCAGAGCAAGTTGCTAAAATGCGAGAACGGGGAGAAAAAGTTCCTCATTTGGCTGCTATCCTTGTGGGTAATGATGGTGCTAGTTTAACTTATGTTGGCAGTAAAGTAAGATCCTGTGAGAAAGTGGGTTTTGAATCTACTATGGTTAGAATGCCCAGTACAACTTCAGAATTAGAGCTTTTAAATAAAATAGAGGAACTGAATCAAAATGAAGATATTGATGGATTTATTGTACAGTTGCCATTACCTCCTCAAATAGATACTCAAAAAGTATTGTTGGCCGTAGATCCAGATAAAGATGTAGATGGCTTTCATCCAATGAATTTTGGAAAAATGGCTTTAGATATGAGCACATTTATTCCTGCAACTCCCTTTGGTATTTTAGAGCTTTTAGAGCGGTATAATGTTGAAACTAAGGGAAAGCATACCGTAGTCATTGGTAGAAGTCATATTGTTGGCAGACCAATGAGTATTTTAATGGGACGTAAAGGTTGGCCGGGTAATTCAACGGTTACATTAACACATAGTCATACTAAGAATATAACTCAAATTATTTCTCAGGCCGATATTGTAATTTCGGCATTAGGAGTGCCAAATTTTCTAAAAGCAGAAATGGTAAAAGATGGTGCTGTGGTTATTGATGTTGGTATTACACGAGTAGCTGATGATACAAAAGAAAAAGGGTATTATATTACCGGTGATGTTGATTTTGAAAATGTAAGCAAAAAAGCATCATTCATTACCCCAGTTCCAGGTGGTGTAGGACCTATGACAATTGCAATGCTATTAAAAAATACATTATTAGCTAGAGAACGTCATAGAGGGAGAAAATAATAGCTGTAATATTTCGTTAGTATATTATCTTAGTTGTTTACTAAAAACCTCCCGAATTAATGAGTTTGAGTTTAGAACCATTCTTTGATATTTCTTTAGATTTACTTTGTATTGCAAGCTTTGATGGGTATTTTAAAAAAATAAACCCTGCCTTTATAAAGCTAATGGAGTATTCTGAAGAAGAGCTTTATTCGAAAAAAATAAACGAATTTATTTACGAAGAAGATAGAGATTTAACAGCTGGCTTTAGAGAAAATATCAAAAGAAACGTTCCTTTATTAAATTTTGAGAATCGATATGTTAGTAAATCTGGAAAATTAATTTGGTTGCAGTGGACATCTATTCCATTACCAAGTGAAAATTTGGTTTATGCAATTGCTAAGAATATTACGCATAAAAAAGAATTAGATAAAGAGCGCTCAGCGCACCTTTTTAAGCTTGACAAGAAAAATCAAGATTTAAAAAACCTTAATTACAAGACTTCACACGATTTAAGATCTCCAGTAAATAATTTACTAACCTTATATAATTTGTTAGATTTTAGTAAAATTACTGATGAACAAACAATAAAAATACTTGGTTTTATACGCCTCTCTACTCAGGGGCTAAAAAAATCTTTAGATGACTATATGGATTCTCTTGCACTTGCAGATAAGCAAGAGTCGAAGTTAGAAATTGTAAAATTTGATAGTGTTCTTACAGATGTAAAGTCATCAATAAGTGCTATAATAGAAGATTCTAATGCGGAATTTACATGTGACTTTTCAGAAATGGAAAGTGTTTCTTTTAATAAATCCTATATGGAAAGTATTTTTTTGAATTTTATAACCAATTCAATTAAATATGCAAGACCAGATGTTTTGCCTAAAATGAAGATTATTGCAAAAGAAGAAGAGGGTAAGAAAAAATTAATCTATACGGATAATGGTTTAGGCTTTGATATGGAAGCCGTAAGTGGGAAGATTTTTAATTTAAACCAAAGGTTCCATGATAATAAAGATAGTAAGGGGGTTGGACTTTATTTGGTTCATAATCATGTGACAAATTTAGGAGGTACAGTTACTTTGGATAGCAAAGTAAATGAAGGCGCGACATTTACCATTACCTTTAAATAGGGAACGTTACAAGTAAAGTGCGAATAATTATGATTCTATTGATAAACTCTAACATAATCAATCTCCATAGTTGATGATGTGAAATTAGGATCTATAGTACCTCCTAAATTACCACCTACAGCAACATTTAAAATTATAAATTGTTTGTTGTAAAAAGGCCATGTCTGATCATTTTTTGTGGATGGGTTGTAAACATAATATGCAACATCGTCTAACAAAAAAGTAATACTATCTGCTGTCCAAATCATGGAGTATAAATGAAATTCTGTAGTTTCATTGGTAATTGATTTAGCCTTATAATTAACGGTAGAACCTGAACTCGATGTGGTATGCAAAGCACTAGATATTTGTCCAGGATTATTGCCAACATATTCCATTATATCTATTTCACCACAAGCAGGCCAGCCTATTGTGCTAATGTTAGCGCCAAGCATCCATATGGCTGGCCATAATCCACTTCCCACAGGTAATTTAGCAGATACATCAATTCTGCCGTAGGTGAAGTCAAATTTACCTGCAGTTAATAACCTAGCTGAGGTGTAGCTAAACCCTTCATAATTTTCTTTTTTTGCGGTTATTTTTAATACGCCATTTTCTACTTTCGCATTATCCAATCTATCGGTATAATATTCAGATTCGTTATTGCCCCAACCATTGTCCCCATTGCCTGTGTTGTAGATCCAATTAGAATTATTTGGCGCGCCATCTTGATCAAATTCATCTTGCCAAATTAACTGTAATTCTTTTTGCACGTAGACTTTTATAGCATAGGTAGTGCTTGTGAATCCAGAAGCATTATAGGCAGAAATTATAACAGAATAGTCATTAGTGCCATTTTTAGTAAATGTATAGCTAAATGTATTTTGTGTTAATTCTAGGGTTTCATTATTAATCAAGACTTTATATGAAGTTGCATTTGTAGCGGTAATTGTGAAGTCAACTTCTCCACTACCATCACCATATAGATTATCGCTATCAGTTCCAATGGCAAAGCCAGAGATAGACAAATTTGAAGGATTAGAATTAGTTGGTTCTCCAATATCCATTCCATTATCACTATTACATGAAGGGAATGATATTAACATTATTAGTACAACCAATAGATTCATTTTATTCATTATTTTAAGTTTCTATATTTACTCCCAAATAAAGGTGCCCACTGCTCCAGCATCTAAAGAAGTTGTAGCCCATTTGTCATTATATTTTATATTGAAAGAAGTATTAATAGCACTATCGTTTAGTACAATTAAAACTTTTTTGCCATCAGGCCTTTTAAAGGCTACATTGTGTAAGCTTCCATTTATATTACTATTGATTCTAACAGCACCTGTTGGTACAAATTTAGATGCGTGTGCTATGATATAATAACCAACATTACGAGTAAAACTATCATTTGAATTTATAGTAATAGCGCCTTTACAAGTAGTACATCCTCCAGGCGTATGTGGGCCAAATGAGCTATCATTTGCTAAGTTCCATTCTAAGGCATTTTTACTCCAATTACGCATTGAGCCAATAATTACATTTTTTAAATGCCATTTTAAATCTCCTGAAAAGCTACCTGTTGAAGGTGTATATTGTTCTGTGAAATACAAATTTTTATCAGGAAAAGCATTATGCACAGTTGATAATGCACTTATATCTCCAGCATATAAATGGAAGGCAGAACCATCTACGAAAGTATTGGCGACTTCATCATTAAGTATAGTTATTGGATATTGTGGGTTGTCACAGTTATGATCGTATGCAATTATTTTTGTTGCTAAATTTTCAGCCTGTAAGGCAGGACCTAAATTATTTTTAATAAAGTTGGTTTGCTGAACTGCAGTCATTACCATACTTGGGTTATTACCATCGTGCAGGGGTTCGTTTTGAGGTGTTAAGGCATCAATTGCAATCCCTTCAGCTTTCATGGCTTTAATGTATTTCACCAGATATTGCGCATAAACCTCATAATATTGAGTTTGAAGACTACCCCCAATAAAACTATCATTATCTTTCATCCAAACTGGAGCAGACCATGGCGTTGCTAAAATTTTAATTTCAGGATTGATGCTTAATATTTCTTTTAAAAGGGCAATTACATTTTCTTGATCTGGAGCAAGGCTGAATTCCGATAAATCTAAATCGGTCTCTCCACTATTGACATCATTATAGGTAAATGGAATACTATTTAAATCTGATGCTCCAACACTAATTCGCAGATAATTTATAGAAATTGAAGTTTCAGAGATACCAAATAGTTCTTGTAAAAGGACTTGTTTTTTGGATGCACTTAGACTATTTATGACTTCAGCACTACCGCCAGTTAAGGTATATCCAAAACCATCTACTGTTTGGTAAGTTTGTGTTTCGTTAACTTCTATATTGGGTAGTGTGTTGTATGTGGTGCTAAACCCTAATACACCAACTTGTTTATTTAAAGTAACACTTTGGTCGCCTTTTGTTAGCCAAAAATCAATATCATTGGTAATGGTGATTGGAGGAGTAGGGTTTTCAGGGGGATTATTAGTTACCTCTTCACTTGTAGAAGAAGAACAATTGATTTGAAATAACGATGCTATAAAAAGTGTGGTTATTACAATGCTGTTTTTTAGTATAGGAATCATAATTTTTTTTGAATCTTTCATAATTTAATATATCAACGTTTGTATAGCATGTGCAGGTATCTCAAGAACTATTTTCTGCGATGCCACAAATAGGTTGTAAACTACTTCATTATTGGTTGGGTTCATTACAACCGTAGCTATTTTGCCGTTAGTATTTATAAATGATGTACTTAAGAGAACACTTCTACTTACCGCTGTACTAACTCTTTTTGCATTAGGCCGAATAAATTTCGAAAAGTGACCTATGTAGTAATAAGAAGGGGTGAAGATAAGCTCGCCTGTACTTGTGTCTGCATGTATTGGTGCAAAACAAAAATTTCCTACATGGTTAGGCCCCCCATTTTGATCTAATAAAATATTCCAATCTGTCCATCCTACGGTTCCATTATTAAAATCATTAATCATAGAATTCCCATAACGTTCTGCATTAGGCCAAAATTGGTATTTTTTTGCATCAAACTTTTCAACACAACCTTCTGTAAATAATAATTTTTTAGAAGGGTAAGCTTCATTTACCTTTTTTATATTTTCAAACATAGGTTCGCCTCCTGCCCAAGTTTCGTACCAGTGAAAGCCTAGTCCCCATGCATATTTAAAAGCTTCTGGGTCAGAATATATTGTATTTGCTCTTTGGTTTACTAAATCTCTATTGTGATCCCAGATAACTATTTTTTTATCCCCTAGACCTTCTTTTTTCATTGTTGGGCCTAGAAAATTTTTAAGAAAATCTCTTTCAGCTTCAGCAGTATAAATACATGATTCCCATGTTTGAGTGGCCATGGGTTCATTCTGGATTGTAACTCCCCAAATCGGCATTCCTTCTTTTTCATATGCTTTTATGAATTTAGTGTAATAGCTTGCCCAAGATTGATAGTATTCAGGTAATAGTGTACCTCCTTTTAGCATACTTTTATTACTTTTCATAAATGCAGGCGGACTCCATGGTGAAGCATATAGTAATAAGTTGCCACCCGCGGTGCTTATTGCTTTTTTTATCATAGGAATGCGATATTTTTGGTCGTGCTCTATGTTGAATGATTTTAATTCTGAATCACCATCTTCAATATAGGTATAACTATCACTTGCAAAATCAGAGCTATGAATGGTTGTTCTTAATAGAGAATAACCAATACCCTGGTCTTTATCAAAGTATGCATTTAAAAGTTTTTGTTGTTTATTTTTGTCTAGTTTGGCAAAAACCTCTGCACTAGCGTCTGAGATTGCACCTCCAATGCCTAAAAAGGTTTGAAACGTTTTGTTTGGTTCAACAAAAATTGAAACTTCTGTCTCTAAAGGTTGTAGGGCCTCAGTGAAAATTAGATGATCTGTTTTGGTAAGTCTCAATTGAGTGCTGTCTGCAGTAGTATAAACGATCACTTTTTTACCATTTGCTGTTATTTTTTGTAATTCCTTTTTTTGAGAAAAAGCAGTTATTGAAATAAGTAAACAGATAATTTTTAAGCAATTTTTTTTCATTTCTTGAATATATTTTACAATAGCTACTTATTTAGTAATAAGTACAAATAGGTTTGATTAATGGGGTATTAGATTTAAGAGATTATTTTTTTAAATTGGTAAAGAGGTGTAATAAAAGGCCCATTTATAAAAATGAGCCATTCATCATCTTAAAAACTAACTTAACTAACTTATTTTAATTTCCTGTACCACGCATTTCTACATTGGTAATAGTAATACCAGAAGGATCGAAAACCTCACCACCACTTCTGATGTATAAATATATTGTACCTGTTTCAGCAAAAGTTATCGTATTGTCAATAGCATCTGTTTTTGAATTTTTAACACAACCTACATTTGTTAATCTTCCAGAAAATGGTGCTGTGGCACAGCCGTCCCAAGTGCTTAGTCCCATAATTTTAAAGTCGGTAGTCCCATTTGCTGAATACTCAACACCGTCAACAGGAGGAGTTGTTCCAACATATACTTCAAACCATGTATTGATAAAACCACCACCTCCAGATACTTTCATATCAATAGTGTATTCCTTATCTTTTACAACATCAATTGCTTGATATATTCCTTGTTGCGCCCATGCTGATGTGCTGAAAATTGTAGCACCTCCATCATTTAATACCCATGAAGCACCTGAATCAGATATAGGTTGTATAGTCCATTCTGAATGGGCTGCAGTATCCTCAAATTTACCGCCTTTAACAATATTCCCAGAAACTGGGTCAGACTGGGCAACAACTATTTCTTGCGTTGTTGTATTGGTCTCACCTCCTTTTCCAACGGCTATATGAGTAACGATATACGTGCCAGCATCAGGAAAAAATACCTCTTCGGTCATTTTGCCTGAGAAGATGCCATCTCCTACATCCCATTTTGAGGATAAAACATTAATGGTTTGTGCTTCTAACCGATACCTATTCGTAACACCTTCAATAGGTGTTACTGTAAATGAAGCATCTACATTAGGGTCTGAAAGGCCATTGCCTGTTCCAAGTTCATCTGGTTGACAGCTTGCTATGGTTGCCATGATGGTTAAAGCAATTAACATAAATATGTGTTTTTTTAAAACTATTTTGAAGTCCATTTGATTCTTTTTTTATTCGTTATAATTAGGATTTTGAACAATCACGGTATTTTCCAATTCTTTTAAAGGAATAGGGAATATTTCATTTTTTCCAGTGGTAAATCCTCTATCTGATAAAACAGTTGCTGCTCTTCCAGTACGTACTAAATCGAACCAACGGTGTCCTTCACCAGCTAATTCTAATCTTCGCTCTGCTAAAATTGCAGTTGTAGAAACAGGGATAGATGGTAGGCCAACTCTTGCTCTTACTGCATCTAATAAAGCTTGAGCTCTTGCGCCTGTTCCTCCTAAAGCTTCAGCTTCCATTAAGTAGGTATCGGCTAAACGAATCGCATAAACATTTTGTTTGTAGTTCAATACCGTTGCGCCACCTCCAGTTGAAACATCGGAATTTAAGGGCATGAACTTTTTTATAAAGTATCCAGTATCTTTATAACCCGGAGAATAATCAGCTTCACCTGCATCTTTTAAAGCCTTTATATCTGCAATAGTCGCATTAAAACGCGGATCGCCAGAAAGTACATCATACAAATCTTGAGTTACCGTATTAAAACTCCATCCTGAAGCATAATCTGGTGCTGTTGAACCACTTGGTTTTGAATAACCTCTAGGTCCGACCATTACATTTACACTGTTTCCTTCATCTGCTCCTGAACCCCAAAAACCCCAGTCAGCATTACTTTGATCTGTATGAGAAACTTCAATTATCGACTCAGAATTAAATTTATCTGCGATTTCCCATAAATCGCTATAATTATCTAATAATTGATAGCCATAAATACTAGTGCTGCCAGGTGTTCCATTTACTACTGCTAATTCAACGGCAGCCTGTGCATTTTTTCCTTGGTATAAGTACACTTTTCCAAGTAAAGCCTGTGCTGAGCCTTTTGTAAAACGACCGGCTTCATTTGCTATATCTGTTAGTGTATTTGGTAGTACAGCTATTGACTCTTTTAAGTCTGTCTCAATTTGAGTATATATTTCTTCAGGACTTACTTGTGATACATTATAAATTTCACTAGAAGGTATTGGTGCTGTGATTAGGGGGATGTTTTTAAATAAACGAACCAATTCAAAGTAATAATAAGCTCTTAGTGCTTTGGTTTCAGCAGTAAACCTACTTTTAGTTGTCTCAGACATAGGTACGTCAGGCAATTTTGTAAGCAATATGTTAGCTCTAAATATACCTTGATAAAAATCATTCCAAAAGCTTGCGGGGATAGTCGTTGAACTAATAGAATAATCGGAAAAAGATTGAATTCCAGTACCATCAGTAGCACCTCCGCCACCTGCATAATGGTCATCAGAACCTGCGTTCATCATGGTGATCATATTATCAAATCCTTTAGATTGTTTACCGATGACATCGTAAACCGCCACTAAGCCTGAATAAGCTTCACTTTCGTTAGAATAATAGTTTTCCTCTAATGCAGTACCTTTTGGCTGTACATCGATGAAATCTTTAGTGCATGAAACTCCAAGTAAAAGGACTAGGAGACCAAAAAATGAATATTTAATTTTTTCTAATTTCATGATATTTATTTTTTAAAATTGAATATTAATTCCTAATAAACCTGTTTTTGCTTGTGGATAAAAACCCCTGTCGATTCCTTGTACTCCGCCACCAATTTCAGGGTCATAACCACTGTATTTTGTAAAAGTGAACATGTTTTCTCCTGTTAGATAAACTCTGATTCTTGAAATCCCAGCTTTGTTTATCACATCATTAGGTAGTGAATACCCAAATTGTATGGTTTTGAATCGTACATAATCGCCATCTTCTAAATAGAAATCAGATGGATTGTTGAAGTTTTTATTAGTGTCGTCGGTTGTTAGTCTTGGGTAGGTGTTTGATGTCCCTTCGCCTGTCCATCTTCCTAAAGCTGAAGTTTGATAGTTTGCATTTCCAATATCTAATCTTCTTAGTCCTTGAAAAATTTGATTGCCAGCAGTACCCTGCGCAAATACCATAAAATCGAAGTTTTTGTAAGCTAAGTTTAATGTTAACCCAAAAGTATAATCAGGAATAGGGCTACCAATGAAAGTTCTATCATCAGCCGTTATTGTTCCTTCTCCGTCTGTATTTTCCCAACGGAAATCTCCTGGTTTAGCATTTGGTTGAATCATTTCTCCAGCCGCATTTGTATAGGCATTTATTTCCGCTTGATTTTGGAAAATGCCATCGGTTTTAAAACCGTAAAAAGCATTGTAGGGCTGACCTACTTGAACTCTAGTAATTGGGTATGTACTAGATTGTATCGATTGTCCACCAGATAAAAAGTCGATATCATTACCTAAAAAAGTTACTTCATTCTCTAAGTAAGATACATTGGCGTTTAATGATAGGGTAAAGTCTCCCATTGTTTTATTGTAGCCTAGTTCTATATCGTATCCTTTGTTTACCATATCGGCAACATTACCAACTGGACTTCCTGTGGCGCCAACATAACCAGGCAAGGCAACATCTTGTAGAATTCCAGTAGTTTTTTTGTTGTATACGTCAAATGATAGTTTGAAATTTTGCAGTAGTGTAGCGTCAAAACCAATATTGGTTTGGCTAGTTTCTTCCCATTTTAAATCTGGATTTGATGGAGCATTAGGACTGTTACCAATAGTCACAGAACCTGTATTACCGATAGTATAGTTTCTTCCATCTCCAATAGTTGCTAAATATCTAAAATCTCCAATAGCATCATTACCAGTCACACCATAGCCACCTCTGAATTTTAATTGGTTAACAAGGTTGTTTTCAGGCCAAAAATTTTCTCTTGAAGGAACCCATCCTAAAGAGAATGAAGGGAAAACACCATACTTGTTATTTGATCCAAATCGAGAAGATCCGTCTCTACGAACAATACCAGTAAATAAATATTTTTCTTTAAAATCGTAATTTAAACGAGAGAATATCGATGTTACTTTATGTTCTGAACCCGTATATGCATAAGAGTCAATCTGCTCTTTTGGTACGCTGAAATTAAATGAAGCATCATCTCTATGATCAACAGGAATATTAAAATAAGTAATTCCAGTTCCACTAGTAATATTGTCTACATACGATCCTTGACCTAATAAGATGTTGAAATTATGGTCTTTTATTGTTTTGCTATAGGATAATGTGTTTTCAATATTCCACCCAAAACCTTTATTTGTTTGTCTAGAAATATTGTTCTGAGAAGTAATAGAAGAGGCATTCAAATAGGATACAGGGGTAAAACTCTCACTGCCCCAATACGCTAACTTACCGCCTAATGTACTTCTGAATTTTAAGCCTGGAAATAATTTTAGTTCTACATAAGCATTCCCGACAAAATTATCCGACCAACCATAATTACCTAAGCGGGTTTGTGCATAGGCTAAAGGGTTTGTTATTTCTTGACCTACAAGATTAGAGATTCCATAAGGACTTCCATTTGAATCTCTGAAAATACCTGCATTAGTATAGGGCGCTTGGTTTGCTAATACTGGATCTGTTTCAACAATTGGAGTTAGTGGGTCTAAATTTATAGCAGATGCTAACGGTCCTCCAAATTCACTGTTAGTATTCCCCAAACCAACATTTTTCTCTCTTGAAAAGCCTATAGTTTGTCCAAAAGTTATGGCGTCAGTTATTTTATGGGTGGAATTTAGACGAATATTTTTTCTGATGTAGTTTGAAATATCTGAAGAGACAATACCTTCTTGATCTAGAATTCCAAAAGAAGCATAGAAAGTTGAAATTTCGTTACCTCCGCTTAAACTTATCTCATGGCTAGATCTTTTGGCGCTATTATTAAATATGGCACTTTGCCAATCAGAACCTTCGCCCAATGATTGTGGATTTGGGAATCTAATAGCACCGCCGCCAGCAACAGAAGCTTCATTCATTAGAGTGGCATACTGAACAGCATTCAATAAATCTAGCTTTCTTTCTGGCGAAGAAACACCTGTGTAACCATTATAGTTGACACTCATTTTTCCTGATTTCCCTTTTTTTGTAGTAACAAGAATTACTCCAGTAGCAGCTCTTGCACCATATATAGCTTGAGATGCTGCATCTTTTAAAACCTCAATTGATGCAATATCTGCTTGGTTAAGGTACCCAATACCTCCAGCATCTACGACTACCCCGTCAACTACCCACAGCGGTTCATTATTACCAAATGTGGTTATACCTCTTACCCGAATAGTAGAAGAAGATCCTGGTTGACCAGAATTAGCAGCAATGGTTAAACCAGAAACTCTACCCTGTAAAGATTGTTCTATTCTTGTAATTGGTAAATCTTCTAAATCACTTTGTTTAACTCCAGAAATTGCCCCAGTTACAACACTTTTCTTTTGTGCTCCATAGCCTACAATAACAACTTCTTCTAAAGCTTGAAGGTCAGGTTCTAAACTCACTAAAATTGTAGTTCGTCCATTGACAGATTCTTCAATAGTTTTATACCCTAAATAACTAAAAATTAAGGTGGCATTTGATGGTGTTTTTAGTTCAAAATTACCGTCAAAATCGGAGGCAACACCAGTTGTGGTGCCCTTAAGTAAAATGGATGCTCCTGGTATGGGCATTCCTGTTTCGTCATTTACTGTACCTTTTACAACAAGCTCTTGGGCTTGAAGACTTAATGATAGTAGCATGGACAAAAAACAAATAATATGTAATTTATTCAAATTCATTTTTAATCAATTTTTAGTTAGACAAATTGTTGAGTTGGACTCAAAATTATATTTATTCTAAGAATTTGATAATTTTTTGTTATTACAAAAACACATCAATGATTGGTTTTAGACTATACAAAAACACATCAAAAAATAATTTAAAATATTGATTATCAATTAAATATGAGTATTAAAAACTAATTCATTTAGACTCTTCGTTATTTTTTTAATACTACAATAGCTGTAATTGGTCATTTTTTGCAATATTTGAAATAAATAGTTATGCTATTCAATCATTTCTAATGTGATGAATAGCATACCTTTTATTTTTAAAAGGCTAATTATGGTTTATGAAATTTAGAAGATTATACTTTGTGTATTGCATTTTTGTTTTGATTCCATTTGGTGTAATCTCTCAAGTAAAAACCATTGGTTTGCCGGAGATTAGAAATTATAAACGTACAGATTATCATAGCGGAACTCAAAACTGGGATATTGATCAAGACAAAAATGGGAATTTGTATTTTGCGAATAATAATGGGCTTTTGCAATTTGATGGCTCTTCTTGGCAGACCTATTCCATTCCAAATTCAGCTAATGTGCGTTGCGTTAAAATCGACAAGGTTAGTGGTCGAATATATGTAGGGGGATATAATGAATTTGGTTACTTTAAATCGGATCATAAGGGTAAGTTGGTTTATGTTTCCTTATTGAAATTAATAGAAGATGCTAACCTTAAGGTATTAGATTTTATATGGAAAATACATATAAATAATGGAGAGGTAATTTTTCAATCTTTTGAGAGAGCCTATATTTATAAAAATGAAGAAATTAAATTAGTAAAGCCTATTAGTCGATTTCAATTCTCTTTTTTGGTGAATCAAAAGCTTTATCTTCAAGATGAGAGTAATGGTTTATTTGAATATAAAAACGGAAAAACTTATCCTTTGGAGAACACTTCTTTTTTTAATAATACAGAAGTATGGGGTATGTTTTCTTTGCCTAATGATCAGCTGTTGATTGCAACTTTAGAAAAAGGACTTGCTCTTTATGCGGATGGTAAGGTAACCCCTTGGAATACAGAAGCAAATACATTTATTAAAAAAAATAGTGGTTTAGGAGGTGTAATGATTAAAGATAGTTTAATCGTATTGAATTCCGTTTTAGACGGTGTTATAATTTGTAATCTGAAAGGGGAAATCGTTCAACATATAAATTATAAAAAAGGACTTCAAAATAATACAATTCTAAGCTCATTTGTAGATGATAAAGATAATTTATGGTTAGGTCTGGATAATGGGATAACGTATTTAAATGAAAATTCCGCATTATCTTACTTTGGATTCAGTGATAATCTCAGCTCAGTTTATGCTTCAGAAGTATTTAATAACACGTTATATGTGGCCACTAATCAAGGGGTTTTCTACCATTCACTAGAAGGTGAATTTAAAAATAATGAGTTTAAATTGGTAGAGGGAGTAAATTCACAATCATGGAACATACAAATCATAGGAGATGAATTAGTATGTGCAAATAATAGAGGAGCATTAGTTATAAATAAAAATAACAATGTTAGAACTTTAGATCATAATGGTTATTTTGGATTTAAAGTGATTCCAAATCATCCAAATTTGGTAATTGGGTCTAATTATGGTGGTTTTACTTTATTTGAAATTGTATCTAACAAATTGGAATATGTATCTCAAATAGAAGGAATTGATAAATCATCTAATTTTTTTGAAGTGGATGATTCCTATTTATGGTTAAAACGGGATGAATACCTTTATAGAATGGTACTATCAGATGATTTTAAGAGCGTTACTTCAACAAAAATAATTCAAGAATTATTACCCTCCAAAGATAATTTTCAAAGTATTCAAAAGATAAACGATAGGATTTATTTCCAATCTAATAATCGATTTTATACTTACCTAAAGCAACAAGAGGTGTTTTATGAAGACAAAAAACTTTCTGGTTTATTTAAAGAAGTTCCAGTTGTAAGTTATGTTACTGAAGATTTTCGTAAAAATTTGTGGTATACTTTTAATGAAACCTTAGGAGTTTTTATAAAGGATGAAAAGGGAGAGTATAAAAATATTGATGCTCCTTTTTCTAATTTGACAGGTAATTTAATCGAAAATTATTTTTCAATAAATACAATAGATTCTAAGAATGTTTTTATTGGTTTAACAAATGGACTAGCCCATTATGATCCTGAATTTTCAGAAAATACGAGCCCTAAGCCTCAAGTTTTTATTCGAAGTTTTTCATTTGGAGGTAATTCTGTAGTTCAGGGTAATCCCCAAAATAGCAGTATGGATTTAACCATACCTTATGCTTCAAATAATATAAGTTTTAGATTTTCTTCACCAACCTATGAAAATATTGAGAATGTTGTATATGCCTATCAACTAGAACCTTTTGACGGCTCATGGAGTAATTGGTCAAGAACTACTGTTAAGGAATATACTAATTTACATGAGGGTAATTATTTAATGAAGGTTAAGGTAAAGAGTAGTCTTGGTGTAGCCTCAGACGAGGCAGTTTGTGCCTTCAGTATTTCGCCACCATGGTACAGACATTATTTGGCTTATAGTGCTTATTTTATATTGATTTTGGTTGCGATCTATGCGTTATCTCTTAGGGTGAAAATGAAAATCAGAAAAGACAAATACTATGCAACATTGGAACAAAGAAAGCTTTACCTGGAAAAAGAATCAAAAATTAGAAAAGAACAATATCAATTGGAAAAAGAGATTGAGAAATTAAAGAGAGATAAGCTAAAGACTAAAATATTAGCGAAAGATAAAGAACTAGTAAATAATTCATTGCAAGTAGTTAAAAAGAATAAAAGCTTAAATAGTATTATCCACAAGCTTAAAGAGATGGATGTTGATGCAATGAACGAAACAACGAAATTTCAAATTAATAAATTAAAAAAGAGTATTGTTAAAGAGGTAAGCACGAATAATAGTTGGAAAGATTTAGAAAAACATATCAAAAATGTTCATTTTGAATTCTTAAAACGGTTAAAAGAGAAATGTCCAAATATAACTCCTAGAGAGCTTGATCTGTCTACCTATCTTTTACTTAATATGTCTACAAAAGAAATAGCTGAAATCATGAACATTTCCAAGGGTGGTGTGGAATTAGCTCGTTATCGTTTACGTAAAAAACTGGAGATTTCAAGAAAAGATAATCTTACGGTTTTTTTAATGAATATCTAGCAGTTATTTGGCAAATAACTGATTCATGTCTTTAAAAGCTTTGAATTCCAAAGCATTCCCTGCTGGATCTAAGAAAAACATGGTCGCTTGTTCTCCAACTAGCCCTTTAAATCTAATGTAAGGCTCAATTACAAATTTTACATTTTTGGCTTTTAATTCTTTAGAAAAAGATTCGAATACCTCCCATAACAATACAACTCCATAGTGCGGTACAGGAACATCATGACCATCAACAGGGTTGTGGTGTAATTCTTTAGAAGCCGATTTAGGTTTATAATGGATGACCAATTGGTGTCCAAATAAATTAAAATCTACCCAATGATCACTACTTCTACCTTCTGCGCAATTGAGAATATCACGATAAAAAGCCCTACATTCAGCAAGGTTGTGAACGGGAATAGCTATATGAAAAGGAGTAACTGCAGACATATGATGTTTTTAAATAAAAATACTTTTTTATTATGATTTTAGAAAATCTATAATCTGATAATTTACATCGTCTTGATGTAATGAATGTCCGAGGCCTTGTGTTTTAATAAGTGTACTGTTTTTCCAATTTCTATGGACTTTTTCTGAAGCATGAAAAGGTGCAATGGTGTCGAACTCATCATGCACCAAAAGTCCTTTTTTAGGAATGTTCTCTGCAAATTTTGAAATGGAAAATTCATTAATTTTAAAATTGAAAGTGCTTTCGAAATAAGTATCTAGACTTTTCATTACTGCTGTATTGAATTTTAGGAGTTTTTGATAATGCATCATAATTTCAGAAAGTTCAGACGGAGCTCCTAAAGACACTATTTTTTCAATAGAGTTATTAGGGTTTTTGTACTGATTGTACATAGTGGTCATGCCACCAACAGAATGGCCGATAATATATTTAGGATTATAGGTAGTGATTATTTTTTCTGCACATATGGTATATAGCGGTACATTTAGAATGTTTCCTGTAGAATTGCCATGTGCAGGAGCATCAAAAGCAATAATATTATAATCTTCGTTTTCTAAAAAACCAATCAAATTTCTCCATCTAAAAACATTGCTCTCCCAACCATGTAATAGTAGTATGGTTTCTTTATTACCTTTCCATGTGTAGGTTTGTAACGTTATGTCATTAGCTGTAATAACACCACTTTTAGCTTTGTTTAAAAATTCTTTTTGGTGCTCTAATATGCTTCCTTTTCGTGGAGTACAGAATAAATTGAATGCTTTTTCTGCGGCTTTCTTTTTAGAAAATAGCGCAAGTATATTAAAATAACTCCCATAGGCGAGAGGTATATATTTGTTGATTAGTCTTTTCATTTTTTTAAAAATAGGGTTACTTTTGGTAACTTGCTTTTTATTATAAAGTAAAAATATAAATTTTCTTTCCAATATGGAAGAAGTTTCTTTAATCGAATTAGGTATGGGAATAGTTACTGTTACTGATAATCAGAAACTTATTGTCGCAAATAAAATAAAAAAAATGTTTGGGCATATTGATCAGAAAACGGAAGAATATTGCCCAATACGTGATGTAATGGCTTTGGCTTCAGATAAATGGAGTATTCTAATTGTTTTGTTTTTAGGATATTATCCAGTATTGCGTTTTAATAAATTGAAAAAATACGTTTATGGTATTTCTAGTAAAGTGTTAAGTGAGCGATTAAAGATGTTAGAAGTAGATGGGTATATCACGCGCACTATGTATCCAGAAGTGCCTATTCGTGTGGAATACCAGCTTACCAATTTCGGTCATTCCTATTTAAATAAATTATTAGAATTAACAGAATGGGTAACGACCTATAGTGATACAATAATAGCAAATAGAAAAAAACATAAAGAAAAAAACTGACTTTCTATTCCTTATATTAATTGGAGTTATGGGTGTTTTTTAGTTAATCATCAATTTCTTCGATGCGTAATAAATGCATTAATCGATGTGCAAAAGGGGAAAAGAAAATAGCAACTGTACTTAAAAAAATAACCCCACTAAAAATAGCATATATGGATGCGAATAATTTGGCAGCATTTGTGACCATTTCATTAACGGGTCCCATTCCTGTTAATATCATCGAAGCATTATAAAGGCTGTCTATCCAATTTAATTCACCAATAAAGTGGTAGCCTAAAATTCCAATTCCTAAAGAAATCACTAATAAGGAAGTTGAAAATACAGAATATTTTAGTACTCTTTTGGCAAATTCCTTAGGAGGTAGAATACTTTTTTTCCCTTTTATCATCCAACATTCACATTAAATAAATAGCCAACCATGGCAGTAAGTCCCATGGCAACCGTGCCCCAAAAAGTAATTCTGATAATTGCTTTAGCAATACTTGAGCCTCCAGTTTTCGCTGCCATTGCTCCTAAAAGCATAAGAAATATAATCGCAAATCCGTATAAGTAGTATTCCATATGCTGTAAGGGTAAAAAAATAGAAACCAATAAGGGAAGAACGCCACCAACGGTAAAGGCAGCACCCGAAGCAAAAGCAGCCTGAATAGGTTTAGCCTGGCTTATTTCATTAATGCCTAATTCATCTCTTATATGAGCAGCTAGGGCATCTTTCTCGGTTAATTCTTTCGCTACAGTCAATGCAGTTTCTTTTTTAAGACCTCTATTTTCATAAATCTCCGCCAATCGTTGTAATTCAATTTCAGGAGTGTCCGCTAATTCTTGCTTTTCACGTTCAATATCTGCCTTCTCTACATCTGTTTGGGAACTTACAGATACGTATTCTCCAGCAGCCATTGACAATGCTCCAGCGACCAAGCCTGCTACTGCAGCCAAGACAATAGGTTCTCTAGTGTTACTTGCTGCAGCTATACCAATAGCGAGACTAGCGGTTGATAATATACCATCATTTGCACCAAGCACAGCGGCGCGAAGCCAATTACTTCTTTGTATATAATGGGGGTCTAAATAATCATCTATTTTATCTTCCATTTTAAAAGTTTAATTAGTTCCTTAAAAGTAAGGATGTATTTTCGACTGGAGCTATTAATTTAATAAAAAGGATTTAGCTTCTGATATGTATGGATTATAGCCTTATACTGTCTTTAGTGATTTATTTAATGCTGCAATTTAGAGTACTGAATAAATTATAAAAAAACCAAAGAGAAATGAAATAGGTGAAAGCAATTGGAAATAAATGGGTTTAAGTATATCAGCACTCTTTACCGAGTACTTATGGTGTATTCTTCTTGGAATAAAATAAAGTACCAATGAAGTACTAAGCATAAACCACCCTAATATTTTAAAGAACTCAGGAAATTTGGATAGATCCGAATATAAAATTATGGCAGTAGCAGGAATCATGCGAATTGTTATTTCTGCATAATTTATAAAATTAGTACTCCCTGCCTTTCTTAGAGTTTCTCTCGCTTTTTTAGGAGCAAAGAGCATGAGTAATCCGGCAAAAATTATAAATACTCCGAAGAGTAGTACTATCCATTTTGCTGCTATTGTAACCATAGTGATGATTAATAATAAAACTCATATTTATATTTGATAGAACATAATTTACAGTAGTTTGGATATAATTATTTTAAAATCTGACTTTTTGATATTAATTAGGATTGTAATTTTCCCAAATAGATTTCATAGGATATACCTTTAGGTTCTTAACTTCAATTCTGTCACCAAAGAAGCCAAAGCCATCCTTGTTATTTGAATCGATATCACGCCTTATAGCATATGAAAATTTACCATCATCAACAAACACTTCTATTGATGTTTTATCAATAATCATATCAACGTTTATTTCCATGCTTGTTCTATCTTCAGGAGAATAAAACAAGCCATTGATCAAGTTAGCGTTCATATCATACCTGAACAAAGTTTGTCCATTCAAATGAATGCCGGCATCGGTAGCATGAAATAACTTTAAGGTAGCCTTCAAACGAATACTAGTTGCATTTTTAAACTGTTGCAAAAAGGCAGAAGCTTTATTTGGGTCAGTTCCTTCAAATAGATGCTCGTTCTCATGTAGCATTTCAATTTCCTTTACAGGTGAATTAAATAGTCTAACCCCTTCTTTGGTTGTGTGAAGGGTTAATTGGGTAGGCAATAACATTAAATTGTTGAAAGATTTTCCAGATTGTGGTATACGTCCCCATCCAATTTGAATTCGTCTACCATCAGCAGCAGGAATATTATAGAATGTTTGAGCTGCATAAAGCTCCCCATTACCATAATAGTATTTACCTGCTTCAGGAGTAAAAGTGGTACCATCAAATTTTCCAATCATATAGGTGCCAGTAGCACCATACATAACCCATTTTGTATTATTTTCATTGCCATCAACAGGCAATTCAAAAAGTTGTGGGCATTCCCAAAAACCTACAGTGTGACTTTCATATTTCCAATCTTTTAGATTTCCTGAGGTATATATTGATATGCCGTCGCGCTCAAATAAAGCCATTACCCATTTTTTTGTTGGCGTATGCCAGAATACTTGTGGATCTCGAAGATGCTGACTATCCCATTTCTCTTTAGAATCGATAACAGGATTGCCTTCATACTTTTTGAATGTACGTCCTTTATCTAAACTATAAGCGATGGACTGTCTTTCATTATCGGCACTGTGTGAAGTATAAATTGCAACCATTGGTGGAATACCTGCTTTGCCAAAACCTGACGTATTGTTTTGATCAATAACTGTTGTACCTGAAAAAATTGAGCCTAAGTTATCAGGGTATAGGGCTACAGGCAACTCCTTCCAATGAATAAGATCTGTACTCACGGCATGTCCCCAACTCATATTTTCCCATTCACTCTCAAACGGATTATGCTGATAAAATAAATGATATTCTCCTTCGTAAAAAATCATTCCATTAGGATCATTGATCCAACCACGCTTTGTCGTAAAGTGAATTTGCGGACGTGTATTCTCTTTGTATAAAGTATCTTGACCAGCAATTTTATCGTCCTGATATATTTTACTCAATCCTTCTTTATTGCCCTCATATTTAATGTGAAGTACTTTTCCTTTGTAGGCTGAAATATCATAAAATGTCCAATATTGCGGTTTGGAAGACAAGCGGATTACAAAGTCTAAATCGGACTCACCTTCGATTTTAAAACTCATTTTCTCTCGATTTACATCTTGTGAAATAGGAAGGTTTAAATACTTTTTTGAGAGGGTTATAGCTAAATCACTAGTCTCAGTTTTGTTTGATGTGTTGCTGGTAGAATTTTGAAGTTCTTCCCTTTCTTGAGATATTACCTGTAAATGAAAAATTAAACATACAAGGATTGAAATTGTATAGTGCTTCATGGGTATCATTTGTTTGTATGTTCTCTGTGTACTTTAGTAAAATCAAAAGCAGGTAAACATATCGCAATATATTCGCAAGGTTGTTCAAACGGATTGGAATATTGAACTCTTGTATTCTTTTCTATTTTTATAGATTGCCCAGCTTTTAAAACTACCACCTCGTCATTTATTGTAAATTGCTTTTTGCCTTTTACAATGTAGGTGTATTCATCAAATTCTGGTGTTTGATAAGGTTCACTCCATCTTGGAGGAGCTATCATATGTGCTAAACTTAGATTATCGTCTTTCGAACTTGCTTTTCCAAAATGCTCGTCGATTAATTTTCCATCATCTGTAGGAACAACAAATGGTGATTTTTGAACAGTATATTTTTTCTTTTTCATAAAGAAATCAAATTATATAATATATTTTCCATCAACCATCAACCATCAACCATCAACCATCAACCATCAAC